>Ga0265297_10000150_pt1 | contig 233585 bp, 215 predicted proteins | sample Munlanlwell13791_FD_192502 | JGI IMG/M metagenome (GOLD analysis project Ga0265297, IMG submission 192502) | Leachate microbial communities from a municipal landfill in Southern Ontario, Canada - Leachate well 137-91 | ecosystem: Engineered > Solid waste > Landfill > Unclassified | place...
ATGGAACACCTGCCATCCCCAATCCCCATCCCAGACTCCGCAAGGGTGTACTTTGTACGTGACAACGGCGCCGGTTTCGACATGGCTTACGTGGAAAAGCTCTTCGGCGTTTTCCAACGCCTCCATAGCGAGAAGGAGTTTGAAGGTACGGGCGCAGGCCTGGCCATCGTCCAGCGGATCGTTCAGCGCCACGGCGGCAGGATCTGGGCAGAGGGAGAAGTCGGCAAAGGGGCGGCGTTCTATTTCTCAATTGGTGAAGAGTAGCCTGGTTATAGGACGATGAATGGCGAGTGGCGTCAGGTCTGCTTTCTTAGCATATCGAAGATTTCAAACGATATTCTACACTCCGGATATTCATTAAAAGCAAAAGCCCCTGACGAACCGGTTTCATCAGGGGCTTTTTAAAGGGACACAGATCTTAACAGATAGTGTCTTTATGTCAGGAATTGAAGGTTCTCAAACATCTTTGCGCCGCTGCCACGCCTCCTGGTAGAGCCTGCCGATCGTGAGGAAGAGGGCCAGGAAGAACATCCCCAACATGAAGTTCGGCGCCGTCCCGAAATACTGATCAATCTTATATCCCAGATACAGAAAGAGGAAGGAGGCGAAGGCAATCACGAAACCCCAGGCGCTGATGACCATGATGTGCTGATACTGGTGATATGCGGGTTTTTGAGTTGGTTGTAATGTTGTCATGGCCTGTTCCCCCTTTTCCATTTATTTATTTTGATCCGTATTCCCGTAAAATTCTATTTCTCTCAGCCAACCATGTTCTTAATGGTGTCGATAACCGGATTGGTGAAAAGGGCAATCAGCACTGTGTAGAGGGCGAAAACACCGGCGACTTCGCCTGTGTACATCTTCTCATACTTGTGCTTCAGGGAGATGATGACCATCCCGCCCACAATGAGGCAACCAAGCTGGAAGTAGGGGAAGTTAGCTACCCCGGCCATCGCGTATTCTGCGAAAGCGAAAGTTCCCGTCATAAGAACCACCGCCATTGCCGCTACCATCGTTCCTAATGTCTTTTTCATGATCTGTGTCCTCCTGTATGTTTTTCTTGTTTTTGTTTCCCTTTGACTTTAGATTATGCTTGAAGTGTGCCAAGTCTGGATGGGCAGCATCATATACAAACTAACTAATTGTAATAGTAAGTTAAAATTTAGATCCGGATCGTCAGGTGCATCGATTTTCTGGCCCGTTGACGAGATTCCTTTAATGAACCTTTAAAATTGGTTGAACGAAATGATGATCAAGAGGAGACGTCGAAGATCTGCCCGCCTTTGATGACCATATGCGGGTCCCGGCAGGTTTCGATCCTGACGAAAGGATTCGCGTTCAGGACGACCATATCGGCAAGCTTACCTTTGTCGATCGTCCCGATTTTGTCCTCCCTCCGGAGAATCTTGGCATTATTGATCGTGGCGCACTGGAGCACTTCCTGATTGGAAAAGCCTATTCTTCCGAGCATCTCCATCTCTCGCCACAGGGTTCCGTGATAAACATAGGGAATGCCGGCATCTGTCCCGCAACCGATCACAATCCCGGCCTCTTTCATCTTTAGCAGGTTCTTCGGACCATGGAGGAGGATATGGAAATAAAGATCCGGCTTGGCCATGAATTTGCCGTTTTTATACAGATTGCCGCATCCATATTCTCGGTAATATTTAAGGGCATCGACATTCTTTTTATGTATCGCCGGCTCGACATAACGGTCCGGTGAAGAGGCGAGGAACTGCCGCCGGATGGACAATTCATGGTCGATGAAGTCATTCCGGTATGCTTCCGGGATCTTGTCGAAAGCCTCCGGGGCGGCAAGCGTCTGGGCAATAATCATCGTAGGCACGGCGGCAATTTTCTTTCCCGCCATCTCCGCGATTTCCCGATCCGTCAACGACGCGTCGGCAAGGGAATGTTCCATGGAATTGACCCCGTATTTAAGGGCCCGGTCAAACCCGAATTTCGTATGGATATGACCGGCAACGGGGAGGTTGTTCCGGCGGGCAAATTCAAAAATAACCTGCAATTCTTCTTCACTGTATACGGGTATCCCGCCTTTCCCGCACAGCAGGGATTTGTCATCCATGGTAAGTTTGAGGAAAGAAGCGCCGTTTTCGAAGCCCCGCTCCATCTTTTCTTTCAGCTCCGGGATGTCTTTAAACCAGGAACTGGGATTCCCCGTAAAAGCCATGGCAAGTCCGGAAAAGATGCTGACATCGGCAGGATCGAGATCCGGATGGCCGCCATAGACATTCGTGAAGGTATTACAATAGACAACTCTCGGCCCCGTCAAAGCCCCTTTTTCAATCAATTCAATATTCTTATGCAGCAATTTCGGCAGGGCGCCCATGTCCCGGATGGTCGTCACGCCCTGGGTGAGCTGCTGGACATAATTTCTTCTGATCTGGCGGAGCATCGTGGGAACGCCGAGGGGATTGAATTCCGCCTCGCTGGACAAGGTGGAATGGCAATGGGCGTCAATCAAACCCGGGATCAGGTATTGATTCTCCATATCCACAACAAGTGATCCTTCCTGATGTGAAGGTATCCGCTCCGATATGGATTCAATCACACCGTCGCGGATCGCGATGGTCCGGCCGTGATGAATCACCCCCTGAATCACATCGACGACGTTACAATTGATCAGTTCCAGGGGTTTACCGGCACCGGCGCCGATGGGTTTGTATTTGGGGACCGCCGTGCAGCCGGTCATGGCAGGCAGGGTAAGATAAAGGGCGGATGCCGCAGTCCATTGCAACAGTCCCCTTCTCGTCAGCGTCCGGGATTCATCCTGGTCCATGGCCATTCCCCTTTCCACAATTCGTCTTTTATTTACCATACTTCGCCGTTGTTGTATAGAGCGATTGCAGCAGATGCATAATGAGGACGTCTCCATTGACACGCCCGTTCATTTCCACTATATTCGCTACCCTATGAAGAAACGGCGTGACATGGCAAAGGGGGAAGGCCAGGCAAAACAATCCTGGAAGCCCGGGAATGTGCTTTCACCGGTGCCGGCGGTTCTGGTTAGTTGCGGCGGGACAAAGGGATGGAAGACGAACCTGATCACCATTGCCTGGGCGGGCAGCGTGTGCAGTGAGCCGCCCATGCTGTCGATTTCCGTGCGACCGGAGCGTTTTTCCCATGAAATCATTCAGGATACCGGTGAATTTGTGGTGAATGTCCCTTCCCTGGCGCAGGCGAAGGCGACGGACTGGTGTGGAATGGTTTCCGGGCGCACGGTGGATAAGTTTGCCGGGACCGGTTTGACGCCAGCTGCGGCCTTGAAAGTGGGTTGTCCGATCGTTTTGGAATGTGCCCTTAACATAGAATGCCGGGTGCAGCAGTCGCTAAATCTGGGTTCCCACACGATGTTTGTTGCCGAGGTAATTGCCGTGCAGGTTTCTTCAACGCTCCTGGATACGAAGGGACGTCTTCGCCTCGAGAAGGGCGGCTTGCTGGCGTTCGCTCACGGGCAATATTTCGCCCTGGGCCGCTGTCTGGGCCGCTTCGGCTATTCCGTGCAGAAACGTCCCCGTCAGGCCCGCTGCGCGTCACCCCGTAAAGGGGCCTGAACGAGGTTAAACGAACTCGCAAAAACTAATTATCACCCTCACCCTAAACCTCTCCCCGGGGGAGAGGGGATTTTGAGACTTTCCCGAGTTCGTCATGCTTGACCTTACGGGAAAACAAGTTTTCTGGAAATCCTATGCATAGTAATTTCAGGTCAACCTTCACAAACGATGAAAATGACGCCGCCACCCCTGCCAAAACCATTCCCCGGCAAGGCGTAGGGACCCATGATGAGACTCCTCTCCCTGCCCCCCGGGTACTGATTCTCTTCGCCCATCCCCGTTTTGAAAAATCCCGGGTTAACCGGGCGCTCCTCGACGCCTTGCCTTTGTCTGACGCCTTGACCCTTCACGATCTGTACGAGATTTATCCTGATTATAACATCGATGTCGAAGCAGAAAAAAAAATACTTCTCGCCCATGATATCCTGATCTGGCATCACCCTTTCTATATGTACAGCGCCCCGGCCATCCTGAAGCAGTGGCTCGATCTGGTATTGGAATACGGCTGGGCCCATGGGGCGGGAGGGGATTTCCTGAAAGACAAAACGGCCTTCAACGTCATCACGACCGGCGGGACAAGGGAGGCCTATCGCCGCGACGGCTTCAACCGCTTTACGATCCGGGAGTTCCTCTGCCCCTTTGAACAAACGGCGCGCTTGTGCAAAATGACCTATCTCCCCCCTTTCGCCGTCCAGGGGACCTACCGCCTGACGGATGAGGAACTCGCCCGCCAGGCCGCGGACTACGGATTCCTCTTGCAGCAATTAGCGGCGGACGCTTGCAGTCACGAAGAAATGGGGCAGTTTACCTTCCTGAATGACTGGATTGAGGACAGGCAAAGGATTCAGACGCCATGACCGAAGGATTTTTATTCCAGGCCCTCATCTATCTGACCGCAGCCATTGTCTGCGTACCCATCGCCAAGCGCCTCGGCATGGGATCGGTCCTGGGCTACCTGTTCGCGGGAATCGTCATCGGACCTTACGCCTTGGGCTTTATCGGCAGGGAAGGTCAGGACATCATGCACTTTGCCGAGTTCGGCGTCGTTATGATGCTCTTTTTGATCGGCCTCGAACTGGAGCCTTCCCATTTCTGGCGGATGCGCCATCGTATCCTAGGTATGGGCTCCGCGCAGATCATCATTACGGCCCTGGTCGTATGTGCCGGCATGATGCTCCTGAATTTCAACTGGAAGACGGCCCTTGCCTCCAGCCTTGCCCTGGCCATGTCTTCGACGGCAATGGTGCTGCAATCCCTGAAGGAGAAGGGCCTCGGGGATACGGAGGCGGGAAGGAGTTCTTTTGCCGTCCTTCTTTTCCAGGATATTGCCGTGATCCCCATCCTCGCGTTGCTGCCCCTCCTGGCCGTATCCACAGGCCATGGTACGGGAGGGCAAGGCAGGGCGATCCTGGAAGGGTTGCCCGGATGGCTGCAGACAGCGGCGGTTCTTGGCGCCGGAGGGTCGGTAGTTCTGGCCGGGCGTTTTGTGATCGTACCTTTTCTGCGCTTGATGGCCAGGACCAATTTGCGGGAGCTCCTCACCGCTGCCGCCCTGCTGATCGTGATCGGGACGGCCTTCCTGATGCAACTGGTCGGACTGAGTCCGGCCCTGGGGACCTTTCTGGCCGGGGTCGTCCTTGCCAACAGCGAATTCCGCCATGAACTGGAAAGCGATATCGAACCCTTCAAAGGGCTGCTCCTCGGTCTCTTCTTCATCGCCGTCGGGGCCTCCATAAATTTCAATCTCCTCATCGACTCGCCCCTCCAGGTCATTTCCCTGGTCTTCGCCGTTATCGCCGTTAAAACCATTGTCCTTCTCGGAACGGGAAGGCTTTTCAAATTAAACTTCGATCAGAACCTCATCTTTGCCCTGGGCTTATCCCAGGTTGGAGAATTCGCTTTTGTTCTTTTCGGCTTCATGCATCAGTTGCATATCCTGCCGGACCGCCTGACGGACAGGATGATGGCGGTCACGGCCCTCAGCATGACCATTACCCCGCTCTTGCTCTTCATCAACGAGCGCTTTATCCTCCCCCATTTCGGAACCCTGGAGGCGGAGGAAAAAGAAGCGGACATCATTGATGTCCAGCACCCCGTCATTATCGCCGGGTTCGGCGATTTCGGGAGCACGATCGGACGATTCCTCAGGGCCAACGGTATTGCGGCGACCATCCTCGATAACGATTCCGATCGCGTCGATCTGCTCAGAAAGATGGGGTTCAAGGTGTTCTACGGGGACGCGGGCCGGACTGATATCCTCAAATCGGCGGGGGCGGACGCGGCCCGCGTCCTGATTACCGCCGTGGCAGATCCGTCTACCAATTGCGATCTCGTCGAGAAAATACAAAAATACTATCCCCATCTAACCATCATGGTCAGGACAAAAGACCGGGAGGATGCCTATGAAATGCTCGATATGGGGGTAAAAGACGTTTACCGGGAATCCCTGGACACCTCGATCCGCCTGGGTGTCGATGTCCTGGTTAAATTGGGATACCGGCGGTACGCTGCGACCCGGGCCGGTCAAAACTTCCTGAAATATGATGAGGCGGCATTGCTCAGGCTTGCCCCGCACCGCCACGATGAAAAGTCTTATATATATAATGCGAGAGAACAAATTACCCTGCAGGAACAACTCCTCGCCAACGACCGGGACGTGAACCCGACCATCAATGACCATGCCTGGGAAAGTGATCTACGGGCTGATTCAGAGGCCAAAGAATGAAAAGAACGCGAAAAACAGGAGCAACCCCATGAAAGATCAATCCGGAACGAACCAGGAATTGATAAAGGAATTGTCTTTCCTGAAGCAGAAGCTTGCCCAAATGGAGCGGTCGGAATCAAGGCGTAAGCAGGCCGAGGAGGCTCTTCATGATAGCGAAGCGCGCTACCGGCATCTTTTTGAATTTATCAACGATGCGGTATTGGTCCATTTCGTCGAGGAAGACGGCCAGCCCAGCCGTTTTGTCGAAGTCAACAATATCGCCTGCCAAAGACTGGGATATACACGGGAGGAGTTGCTGCAACTAACGCCGATTGATATTGCCGCCCCCGATAAAAACTCGGAACTTGCGGAAATCAGAAAAAAACTTCAGAGCCACGGGCACATCCTTCTGGAGACGGTGCATCTGACGAAGGATGGAAGTCGCGTGCCGGTGGAAAGCAACATCCGTCTCTTCAACTATAACGGCCAGCTCGCCGCGATGTCCATTTCCCGGGACATCACCAAGCGAAAGCAGTTGGAGGAAGATCTGCAGCGGGCTCACAAGCTTGAGTCCCTGGGTGTTTTAGCCGGAGGAATTGCCCATGACTTCAACAATCTTATGATGGCGGTCCAGGGATACATGGACCTCGCTCTCCTCGGTACGGCATCGAATAGCACGGCCCATAAGTATCTCGGTTCTGCCCAGCAGTGCATGGTCCAGGCCAAGGAGTTGACCAGCAGGCTGATAACTTTTTCCATGGGCGGTTTTCCTTTCCGCAAGAGTTGCGACGTTGCCGAGCTGGTCCGGGATGCCGTTAATAGAATGGTACAGGGAGCGGGCGTCAAGGCAACCTTCGGATTCGCGGATGACCTCTGGCCAGCCGAGATCGACGAGCTGCAGATGAAGCAGGTCTTTTACAATCTGGCGACAAACGCCGTAGAAGCCATGCCCCAGGGAGGGCGCCTGACAGTGGCGGCGGAAAATACAGAGATCCGGGGAGAAGACTACGCCCTTCCCCTCAAGGAGGGGGCCTATCTGCGGATCATCTTTACCGATGAAGGGATCGGCATCCCGGAGGAGCATCTCGCGAAGGTCTTTGATCCCTATTTCACCACCAAGGGGATGGGGGCTCAGAAGGGCATGGGGCTGGGCCTTTCGGTCTGTTATTCCGTGCTGAAGAAGCACCAGGGGCATATTGCCGTGGATTCTCAACCGGGGAAAGGGACCACGGTTACCATTTATCTGCCGGCGCCGGCGGACCAGGCAAAAGGAAAGGATGCCGAGCAGGCACAACCGACCGGCGTGATCCGGGTGCTGATCATGGACGATGAGCTCAATATCCGGGAGATCGAGCGGGTCTATCTGGAGATGCTGGGTTACGAGGTTACGGATGTGAACGATGGGCAGGAAGCTATCTTGGCCTATAAGAAGGCGCTGAACTCCGTCGCGCCCTTCGATCTGGTAATACTGGATCTGACAGTGCGCCAGGGCCTGGGAGGCCAGTTGGCCATGGAGAGGCTGTTAAAGATCGATCCCAAAATCAGGGCCATTATTGCTTCCGGCTATGTGGACGACCCCGTCATTGAGCACTACGGCAATTACGGCTTCCTGGGAGCGCTGAAGAAGCCTTTCAACGGGGAAGAAATGAAAAACGTAGTGGAAAAGATCCTGCAAAGGACAAGCTCTTAGGGCCGGTGAAAAGGGCCGCATGAGAACCAAGAGCAATATCCGTCAAATTTAAGCAGCCAATGTTCGAAAGGCACGGACCGAGGCATTCGGCGTTACGGAAGCAGGTCGTCCTCTGCATATCCAGTGCAGCTATCCCGACCGGCCGCTGGTTAAAATCATCACGTCCTATGAGCCTCATAAGGACCTATGGATCGACAATAAGATCAGGAGGAAATAACGATGGGAGGTGCAACCAAGGAAACATACAGTGAGCAGTACGTGACGTATACGCTAGAGATGGCTGGGAAATTCTACCTCGTAGAGCATGTGCCGGCCAGGGTATGCCTGGAGACGGGGGAACAGTATTTTGCCCCGGAGACGGTTGAAAAAATTCAGAAGATCATCTGGGGGCAAAAAAGCCGGTCAAAGTGATTGAAACCCCTGTTTATGAATTCGGGTTGCCCGCTACTGTATAATGTGTGAATCGGCGTGTAATGAAACCATATTTATGAGGTAAATTGGCAACTTCACACCCCCAAACTATAAACGCTGTCAGCGATTTTTCCTGCTATAGATCCAAGTCTTAAAACTCCGAGCCCTTAAGGCTCTCTCAGATATATTGCTCACCAAATATTTGGAGTGGAAAATAAAAAAATGGGGGGGACCGAAACGATCCCCCCGGCGCATAAGTTCGTTGAATGGAAGATAACCGTTAGCACTCTCGTAAGGTTATTCTTCTCCCTTTCAAGGCTTCGGAAAAATCAGGATACTCTCTTTTGTAATTTCTCATATCATCGGTATTTTTTTTCGTCGTAGCCTCCTTTGTTTCCTTCGCCACAACCCTCACTATCAAATCCTCCCGCTCTTCGTCCATCTTGACCTCCTTTCGCCCTCCTTAAACCAACTAATAACCATAGAGTTTGAAAAATGCTTGACTCTTCACTCCTTCAAATTTAACTATATCAATACTATTTTCCCTTAATATATCACAAGCCTCTTTCATCGTATATGTCTCGCTGTATATGACCTTTTTGATGCCGACCTGGGCGATTTTATTTGCACAAAGTGTACAAGGAAATGTCGTTGTATATAAGGTCATTCCCTTCAATGATGTTCCACCGACCTTCGCTATATTCAATATCGCGTTTTCCTCGGCATGAAGAGCCCTGCAGACATCAAGGAGTTTCCCTATAGACCTTTTTCCCCCAGGAGTAAACACCTCAAATACTTTTTCATGGCATGTGGGACATTCATAATTTACAGGATCTCCGCATTCACCACAAACTGAAGAGCCGGCATTTATGTCCTTGCCGCATTTATTGCAAGCTATATTTATCAAGCTCCCACAGGCCGGGCAAAATTTTATCTTTTTCGAATGCTCTGTTTTTAGGTAACCCCGATAACATTCACCGTATTCATCATAACATGTTTTCTCACTCGGAGGAACATGATTGAATCCTGAAGAAATGATCATGCCATCTTCAGTTGCTATCACAGCCCCCACTTTTCTTTGGAGGCACGAAGAAAAAAGACTTTCCATATATGCCAGGGTCATTATTTTTTCATTAGTATGAGGCCTTACTTCAGAAGTGGGTCCATGCTCAATAAGGTCGATGTATTTTTCTAGTTTATCATTTACAAAAGTTTCTCTGATTTTTGGTACTGTAAGATCCCTGCTTTCTCCTGAATTTATGACAATGTCAGATAAATAATTACATTTTTCAACTTGCTGACCATATTGAAAAGATTCCGTCGCGTCGCGTAAATCGTCTCGCTGGAAATCTTCACGATTATACCTGCCGTTTATAGTTGATAATCGGTTAAAGCGAATTTCGCGATCCGCATAAACGGATATGAGATAAAATTTGGGAAACTGCCTAAAATACATCACCTCTTTATCATTGCGAATGCTGTCGATCACTACCTTTTTAATGGCTGAATCTTTGCAATCCTCATCAATTTTTTCCATGATCTTTCTGGCGAAAAAATGAGGGGTATTGTTTTTTCTTAAATCATTTCCGATAGACTGAAGACTGCTCCTTGTTACAGGGAGATTGTTTTCTTTTGCATAATTGTAGATTATTGAAGATAGCTTGTAATATTTATAACCGTTCGTTTCTTGCAATGTCTGGGCAAATGTAGTGCATCCACTACCGATCGATCCGGTAAATCCGATGATGATTGATGCTGGATCAAAATTTTTTAAGGTAAGTTCTTCTGCCATATTCGTGGAAAGATTCAACCGCCCCCTCAATGGCCATGGAGCTTTAAACGTGGAAAATGCTGATTTTAAAAGAATACTTTACATTGAGCAACCATGGGTAACTTGTAACGATTGTTATTTGAAGTGTCAAGGAAAATTTAAGGGGTTAGTGCCGAATTACTATAACATATCCGGATGTCTAAGTGCTTGATCTTACTGGTGTGATATTGCCGTTTCCTTGCCAATCTTCTAAAGAAGCGGCAAGGGACTCCGCCAGTATCTTGAACACGTCATTGAAATCGTCTATCGGGGATGATGGTAGTGGATGTCCCAAGTATTCCTTACATGCTATATTCCGGCGGTTTTTCTGCAACCAAGGGCAGATCGGACATCCTTTGCGAAGAAACAATTTCAATGGGCTTGCCGGAAGCAACCATCGGATTTGCGGCATTAATCAAATCTTCAATCCGTTCGATGGCTCCCCGCTCCAATCGCCAACCTTCGTCCCGCAGGCTGTTGGCCTTCAGCACCAAATTACCGATCTCATTGATGATCGCCGTGTTGGGGATTGGAACAGGCACACTGCCTAGCATTTCCTTGTCAATATGCACGACTACTGAACCATATAAATGTCTCTTGATCAGGCTTTGGCCATAATCAGACGCAAGCCATGCGTAAAGATAACCTGCATTCAGGCCATCGGAAGAAATCACCCGCAACGCGTCCTGACTCGCGGTCCATCCCTGCATGTATGCTGGTATAATCTGAACTCGGCCAATCGTACCAGAACAAGTAACTGCAATCATGTTTTCTATCAGGCCAATTTCAGGCAAATCCTTTATATGCGCACCTTTCGCTAATCCTTTTGAGTCTATCGGATCAAGCTGAAATAGTTGTTTGCTGGTCAACAAAGGAATTCCACCTTGCGGCACGTAGACACGCTTGCGGAATTTAGTGATCGGCCTGATTTCAGCGGTTATCCGCTTATCCTCCAAAGTCGCCGTTTCTATGTCGAGAGTCCGGAGAAGTTCTTCAGCAACCATGGCCAAAGGATCGTGAAAGCTGGCCTCAAAACGCATGACCAGTTTAGAGGCCCGTACAGTGCTGCTTATCGGGCCTTGAGTACGCTTTCCCAACGTCACCAACGGAGGTAAACGGAGGCATTTGTGCAACAGGCTATTGGCCTCATCGAGCAGACGGTTGGCGCTGTCGCGCAGTTCATAGGCCTTTATTATCGCGCGGCCGATGTCTATTCGCTGGATGGACGGAAGGTCGGGAATCAATATGCGCTCCAGGTGCTCCGGCTCGATATGCTGCACCACCGAGCCATAAGTGGCCTGGACGAGCTGTAAACGTCCATAGCGGGAGCGCAGAAAGGCAGTCACAAAACCGGCGGAATCGGGATCGCCAGTACGCAGGCGGATGGCATCTTCCGAAAGCGCCAATCCGGCAATGATATCCGAGGCAAGACCAACATTGCCGATCGTTCCGGAACGAGAGATTAGGACGTCCCACTTTTTGATCAAGAGATCGTCGAGCCGTTTTGTTCGGACTTTACTAAGATAATGACCGATCTCCGGCCGCATGCTGATGATATCAGAACTGGAAAGGAACGGCACGCCGTATTCGGGGCGGACATAGATGCGCTTGAAACGGAAGGCGTTGTGGGCCTCATGACAAAGACCTTTGGGGCCATAAAGCGGCAAGAGTGGCAGCCCAGATGTCTTGAGACGGGTTAGAGCCTGCCGCGCCTCGATGTTGAAGGAGGAAGCCTCCAGGCGTAGCCCCGCTTCAATCACCTCGCCGAGACGGATGGTGGTGGAGCGACCTTCCCTCCAGTGGGGAATTTCCTCCCGATTTGTCTGCTGTACTGCTTTTACCATCCCAATACCGCCCCATGCTTCCAGGTTAAGAACTCTTCCGCTACCGTCGGCGTATCATCATCGACCTGCTTCTGTCGGGGCAGCAGGCGCATGGTCATCTGCCCCGTGGAGGTGGCCGCGTACAATTCCGTCTCTTCCATCTCCGTGTCGGCCAATATCTCCTCTCCGTCTTCATTACGCTTGTAGAGGGTGTTCCCGCGTTTGTCATGGCCGATGGCGGTTAATTGCGCCATGAAAATGTCGTAATCGGTCAACTGCCTTTGCAGAGCCTCGCGGCGCATTTCATCTACGCTTTTTCTCTGCAAAACCAGCACCGATGTTTGGGTGCCGTTACGCGGCTGGAAGGTATCCGGATGGAGGTCGATGGACGCGATCAACCGGCAATGGGCGAGTATCCAGGTCCGAACGTAGGCGAGGCCCGGTGCGCCGAGGATAGCATCCGGCAAGACGATCGCCATCCGTCCCCCAGGTTTCAGAAACTGCCAACAACGCTCGATAAAGAGGATTTCCGGTGGTTGTGAGTTTTGTATCTGACCGGTCGGTTCCCATCCCCGCTCCATTTTGCGCCAAACGTGTCCGAGTTTGTATTGACTGAGAGTTTCCCGGTCTTTGATGGGTAGTTTAGAGCCGAAGGGCGGGTTAGTGGCAATGACATCGAAATGTCCAATGTCGTCTGGGCCGCGTAGCGTGCTTGGGTCAATGCCGAGTGAGGTAGCAAACTCCTGTTTGAAGGAGCTTTCCCATTGATGCGGATGGAGAAGTGTGTCTTGCCGGAAAATATTGCCCGAACCGTCATTGTTCATGACCATGTTCATCTTCGTGGCTTTGACCAGATCGGGGTTGATGTCCATGCCAAAGAAGTTCTTCCGGGCCAATTCCTGTATTCTCTCATTCAGTGCGGTCCGATAGGCCTCAGAACTGAGCCCGCTGGCCCTGAATGCCGTCCGAAGTTTCCTGATGATTTCGTTCATGGCGATGATCAGAAAGCCTCCCGTTCCGCATGCTTGATCCAATATCCGTTCATTCTCCTTCAGGTCCAACATCCGTATTGCCATGCGCTGGATGTTACGAGGAGTGAAAAACTCTCCCCGGTCGCCGCGCAGGTTTGCCCCCACCAGTTCTTCATAGGCCTTGCCTTTTACGTCGATGTTCGTGTCAAGGAAGCTGTAGCGCTGCAATTCGCCAACGATATAAGCCAGAGAGCGCGGTTGAAGTTTGATCTCATCGTTCTTGTCGAAAATGGCAGGATAACGCGCCTTGACAGCCTCGAAAATTTTCCCGATGCGACGGGCAACTGTCAGACGTCCGTCATTGCTTACCTTCTCTTTGGCGGTAGCGAAAAACTCCAGTGGATGGGGAATATTCCGTTCATCATGTATTTTGCAGAAGATAACCTTGAGGAGTTCAAAGAAGGCCGGTTGTTTTTGTAAACCATCGGTCACATAGATATGGTTGTGGCAAATCTTAAAGGAAAATAGCATGTTGTCTGCTGTAGCAAACTTTAAGTTCTTACGGGTGGGCCGGTCGACTTCTTCAGCATCTCCGCCCTTCGAGGGGATGTCGTTCGGTTCTTCCCAGGTCACCCGCCCATCCGCGACGACACGTCGGTACACTTCCTTGTAACGGCCATTGGTCCACATTCCCCATTGGGCGTTCGGGCATGACGAAAGGTAGGTTTTAAGCTGTTCAACCCCGTCTCGCTTGCCTGATGGCTCCGTTGAGTCCCGTTTACATTCGATGATGATCTCGATATTATCCTGGTTATGGGAGACGCCTTCGGCAAAGATGGCAATATCAACCTGATGTTTGCCGCTGCCGATTTTAACAGGGAACTCAACGGCGATCTGCTCCCGTGTATAACCCAATTCAATTACCAGGCGCCGTTCAATGTTTTGCCGTACATATTCTTCTGGCGTGTCATTGCGAATCTTCTCGTCGATGAAATCACATATTTTCCCATCGGGTATCGTTTTATAGGTGGCGGCCATGATCGTTCCTTTTTAAGAAGATTGTGGGAATCTACTGCTAAGAATGACTTGTCCTGCGTCAAAATCAAACTCGTTTGCGAGATTGTGAAAGTACATTAAGTACCTCAGAAGTCAAGGTTAAAAAACGGAATCACAATCTTATCAAAGCGTGACGTTCCCAACATAAAATTGTAAGGGTAATTTTATGTTGGTCTGAAGATTATCAATAACGTGAGGACGTGCCAGCCGGTGAATTTAAGGTTTGTAGGGTAGAACTGTGTTCTGTTCCGAGCGGGAACCTATAATGAACAAATTCCACCCATTCTGTATGTATCAGTTTCCCGGCCGGGACGGATAAAAAGCATCGGCGTACTTCACGACAAATTGCCCCTGATAGCTGCCTACGGCTCTAAGAAGAGGGACAATCTCTTTAGTCTCTGTTATTGCGGTGGGGTGTTTTCTGTGGCAATAAAAAACCCGCTATTTCTAACGGGTTTTTTACTTCTTTGGACTTCCTGGTACTATGTTCTGGTGGAGATGAGGGGGATCGAACCCCTGGCCTCGGCATTGCGAACGCCGCGCTCTCCCAGCTGAGCTACATCCCCTTTATGCCGTTTTATATGGCGTTTTCCTGCCGCCACATCATTATCTGAAGCCCTCCATATATGATTTCCATCTTCGCTGTCAAGTAATTGCTAACGGAGTTTTTCATTCTTGACAACGTTTCGCCCTTTTCCTATACTCGCGCAAAATAAAAAGGGAGGAATACTATGGCAAAAATCGACGCCTTTTTCCAGTTGATGAACGAACAGGGGGCTTCCGACCTCCATCTCGTGACGGGACAGCAGCCGGCGATCCGCATCCGGGGCGAGATCGAACGGATCAAATATGACCTCCTGGAGAACGACAGCCTCAAGGCCATGCTCTACGAGATTGCACCGGAGTACAAGATCAAGCAGTTCGAGGAAACGGGAGACGTCGATTTTGCCTATGAAATTCCCGGTCTTGCCCGTTACCGGGCCAATTTCTTCATGCAGAAATGGGGCTGTGCCGCCGTCTTCAGAGAGATTCCCAGTACGATTCTCACGTCCGAACAGCTTGGCCTGCCAGCCGTTGTCTCGAAACTGGCCTCCCTGCCCCGGGGACTGGTCCTGGTAACCGGTCCAACGGGAAGCGGTAAATCCACGACCCTGGCGGCCATTATCGATCAGGCCAACCGGAGCCGGAAGGATCATATCATCACCGTTGAAGATCCGATCGAGTTTGTCCATCACAGCCAGCAGTGCATCGTGAACCACCGGGAAGTCGGTGTCCACACTAAGACCTTTTCCTCGGCCCTGCGCGGCGCCCTCCGTGAGGACCCGGATATCATCCTCGTCGGAGAAATGCGGGATCTCGAGACCATTCGCCTGGCCGTGGAAGCGGCCTCCACTGGCCACCTGGTTTTCGGCACCCTCCATACGACCTCGGCGGCGAAGACCGTGGACCGCGTTATTGAAGTCTTCCCCGCCAGCGAGCAGGCGCAGATCCGCTCCACTCTGGCGGACGGTCTCCGGGCTGTCGTAGCGCAGGTTCTTTTCAAGCGGGTGGACAAGAAAGGCCGCTGTGCCGCCCTGGAGATACTGATCGCCACTTCCGCCGTCCGGAACCTTATCCGGGAGGCCAAGACCTTCCAGATTGCCTCCATGATCCAGACGGGAAAGAAGTACGGCATGCAGCTCCTCGACGATGCAATTTTCGAGTTGGTGAACAAGGGTTGGATCGATCCCGACGAGGCCTATGCCAAGGCCAATGACAAGACCCGTTTCCGCCCGATGCTGAAGAATCCGCCCTCGGACTTTACGGATGCGTAAACAATAAATTGATAATTATTTAAGGCATGCGGGGGTAAAAGGCTGCTATGAGAAAACAGGAAATCGATTTTATTTTAGGGAAAATGCTGGATTCCCACGGGAATGTCTCGGACCTGAACATCACGGTGGGCAAACCCTTTCAGGTTGAGGCCTCGGGCCAGTTGACGGGTGTGGAGCTCGATCCGCCCTTCCGGAAGCTGACACCGTTCCAGACTGAAATCTTTGCCATGAACCTGATCAACCAGGACCGGAGACTGACGGAAACGCTCATTTCCGAAGGCTCCTGCGACTCTTCCTATGAGCTCCCGGGGAAGGCCCGTTTCCGGGTGAATATCTTTGGCCAGCGGGGCAATTATTCCATCGTTATGAGAAAGCTGGAGACCCGGATTCCCACCTGCGAAGATCTAAATCTTCCCGAGGCCTTTTACAAGATGGCCGAGGAAAAAAACGGGATCATCCTGGTGACCGGCGCCACGGGCAGCGGTAAATCCACTTCTCTTGCCGCCGTTCTCGACCGGATCAACGAAGCGAAATCCGTTCATATCGTAACCCTGGAAGATCCGGTCGAGTTTTCCCACCCTCACAAAAAGGCCACCTTTAACCAACGGGAGATGGGCAATGATTTCGATACCTTCGCCAATGGTCTGCGGGCAGCCCTACGCCAAGCCCCCAAGGTCATCCTCGTCGGAGAAATGCGGGACCGGGAAACAGTGGAAATAGGCCTTTCCGCTGCCGAAACCGGGCATCTCGTCGTCAGCACCCTCCATACCGTCGATGCCGGTCAGACGATCAACCGTATTCTCGGCATGTTCTCTTCAGAGGAGGAAACCCAGATCCGCATTCGCCTGGCGGACACGATCCGCTGGGTCGTCTGCCAGCGCCTCCTTCCCAAAGTCGGTGGCGGCCGGGTAGCGGCTTTCGAGATCATGGGCTCCAATTTGCGCATTAAGGACACAATCCTCCACGGGGAATCGGAGGGGAAGACCTACTCCGAAATCATCACCGCCAGCAACGCCTTCGGGATGATTACCTTCGACGACTATATTGTGGAACTTTATCAGAAGGAGTTAATCACCGAGGAAACAGCCCGGGCCTACGCTACGAACAAAGGCGTTGTCGGCCGCGGCATCGATTCCGTGAAGAGCGCCAAAGGTGAAAAGACAACAGAACTGGGCAAGCTGTCCATCGATCAGGAATATGGAAAGCCCAAACCGAAATGGCCGTGATGACAAGGAGGATAAAATAGCGCTATGGAAGAACAAAAAACTTTGGCTAATGACGTTGCCGCCGGGGGTTACAACGCCTCGGACATGCCTTTTGATTTTGTCGAAGAAGGGGCGCAGACGGTCCTGGTCTGCGAACCCGACGCCGCACTCCGGGAAAAGATCGTTGCCGCCATGAAATCATCGGGTTACCTGATTACTGAAGCGGCCAACGCCCGGGACGCCCTGAAGAAGAATCGTTTCCATGTTTATGATGCAGTCGTTCTTAATGAACGTTTCGATACGGACAACCCGGACGCCAATGACCTGCTGTTCTACTTCGAGGCCCTGCCCATGGCCACGCGGCGCAGGACCTTCGTTATCCTCCTCACGGAGAGATTCCGCAGCTCCGACAATATGGCCGCCTTCAATAAGAGCGTCAATCTGGTCATCAATCTGACGAATGTGGATGATTTCGCCCCTATCTTCAAACGGGGTCTGGCCGATCATAACGCCTTCTACCATATCTTCAAAGAGACGTTGAAAAAGATGGGGAAGATCTGACGGAAATGGGGTCACAGCAAAAGGGGGTCAGGCTTACTAATAGATGTTTGCCCGCAAATGTCTATTAGTAAGCCTGACCCCCTTTTGCGGCGTTAAGGTAGAGGATATAAAAGGGGTTATCAGGTTCTGCCGTGATGGCCTTCTGGAAGGCGGTCACGGCTTTTTCATATTGGGAGAAACGGGACAGGGTGTTGCCCAGACGGTTGAAATAGGCGCCTGTAAAATTGGGCCTCAGCTTGACGGCCCTTTCATAGGCGATGAAGGCGTCGGCGATGTCGCCCTTTGCAACCATGATATCCCCCACCAGGAGATGGTAGGCCGGTTCGTCGGCGTTTTCCCGGATGCATCGTTCTAAAGCCCGGACGGCCAGGTCATGATGGCCGGCCTGCCGGTAGACCTCGGATAAGCGGCTATAATATGCCCCGGCCGCGGTCGGCTCAATTGCCGCTGCCCGCTCATAGGCTGCCTCGGCCTCTGCAAATGATTCCAAGGCCACCAGGGCGTTCCCCAGACGGCAAAAGGCCGTCGCGTCTTCCGGTTCCATGTCGGTCATCTTCCTGAAGACAACGACGGCTTTTTCGATTCCACCGGTCTTCAGATAAGCCTCCCCCAGATCGCCCATAAGGGCATAGTCTTCGGGCTGGGCGGCCATAGCCCGCTCACAGATCATGACCAGGCGGTCGTAGTGGCCGTCGCGCTTGAATATCCGCACCAGCTCATCGAAGGCAAACCCGGTGAAGATTTTTCTCTGCAGTTCTTTTTCAAGTAGTTTTTCGAAGCAACCGACGGCCTCGTCCATGAAGCCGCCGTCATGATAGGCCCAGGCCAGGGCCAGGACAAAGGAATCATCCCCGGGATGACGTTCAATAAGTTTCTCGTAGAGATCTATGGCCGCCCGGTATTCCCCTCTCTGGAGATGCCTTTCGGCGGACTTGCCCATCTGCTCGGAAACAGACTTCTCGTTCACGTTATGATCCCTTTGTCCCATCGCGTTTCCCGCTTTTTAGCAACTGCTGCAAGAGCCGCCGCATCCGCCGCCGGCTGCCGCCAGGCTCGACGATAGCTTGAATCCCGACCCCATGGCACTGTCCATAAAATCCACCGTAATCGGTTGGACCTCTTCATAGAGAGTCTTGTCGATCAGGAAAGTAAGGCCGCTGTCGTTAATCACTTCATCGGTTTCCTTTGGCTCATCCAGAGCCATACCCAGGCTGGGTCCCCCTCAACCAGCGGTCATTATGATCCGGATGGACTGAATGTCCTTGCCCTGGAGGAATTCCTTGATCACCTCATTTGCTTTCTGTGTAACTTCCAGCATATTTATCTCCTTTAAATGGTTAATGTTTGTCGCGGCTGCCTGCCATCGACAAGGGCGGCTAAATTAACCATGTCGGCAGGGTTTGTCAATATATTCCTTCCCGGCAAAACTTTTTCCCGTCCATAATGAGAAACAGGCAGGAAGTGGGGATGGGTGAGATGTGGCGGGATCGTCATTATTCTTTCTTAGGTGGCGCGGTTTTTTTCCTTCCCTGATAAGTCGCGATTATCCTGGCCAGAAAAATGGCAATATAGAGCTGTCCCATAATGGCCTCCATGATAACGAGGAGTTTCGCCCCTTTGCTTACGGGGCTGATATCGCCATAGCCGATTGTCGTCAGGGTGACGAAACTGAAATAGGTGAAAAATGAGGAACTGATACGATGGCCTGTCTTCTCGGACAGGGAGTAATAAAAAGAACCTGGGTAAAGATGTTCCAGCAGGCTGTATGCCTCGCCCCAGATAATACCGATCAGGAGATAAAGACAAGCGGCCCCGCTGATCGTATCGGCGGTAACATTCTGGCTGTGAAAGATATCGAAGATGACTGCGAAGGCGATCAGGATTAGAAAACACAACGTGGCAAAGGCGCCCGCGATTTCAAAAGCCGGTGGAATAAATTTAAAGAAACCGGATAGCGCCACCATGATGAGCATCAGACCGCCGTTGAAATAGGCGATCCGGCGCAGGCGCGGGCTGCGGTCGAGCATATAGAGGCTTGAGAAAAAGATGGCCATGATAAAGATAGAATACAGATGTTCCGCGAACCCTATGCCCTCGACAAAGGGATAGAGGGCAATCATCAACGCCAGGGAAGCAAGGAGATAGTGAAACTTGCTGGTTTCCATAATTCGGAGGAGAGAATTCATGGGAAACAGCATATCAAAAAGTTGTAACCTATGAAAACAATATTATTCATGGACAGTAAAGGAAATTATTTTAATATTGCCTTTGTAACAGCTTGGCTTTATTGCCGCCTGGGGGCGGTTATTGAGATGCTGGGGAGCGAGAAGCTTTACAACTTTGCGAAAAAACTGTCTTGACAAATAAGTCAACCTTATCTGATAAGGGAAAATATTGATAGATTTATGCTTTTTTTGGAACATACATGAATCTCAGCCCTGCAAATAACTCACCTATAAAGCAAATAGCGCTCATCTTGCTCTTTGTGATGTCCGGGTTATTCACATTCCATTCCTATTCCTTGGCTCAGGAAAAGAACCTAGTGTGGAACGATATGATAACCCGGGAGCGGACAGAGGTCAGCGAGCTAAGGCGTGAACTTGATAAATTCATTGCCGGACAGCCGGTGGAGGCCAAAAAAGCCCAGAATAAAATAATGGAGTTGAACCGGGAGCTGAGGCGCCTGCTCCTTGTCCATGGCCTATCCAATAACACCCCTATTGAATGTCGCGATACGTTGAAAAAGATGGAGGCCCTTAAAGAAAGCGTCCACAGAGGGATCAATCCGATAAAAGAACAAATAAAGGATCTCGAATTACTTGAGAAAGAAATAAGAGGAAGGAAGGAAGAATACAGCAAATTAGCGGAAGATGAATCACTGTCCGCATCAGCCCCGCTGATCAGAGAATATGTGGAAGATCTGGACAAGGTGCTAATCAGCGCAACCAAAGCCAAACAGCTCCTCGTTTTTTTCCCCAATATGGTTGAAGATTTTCTCTTAAGACTGGAACAGCGGCGAGCGGTCGTGGAGAGGAAGCTTCGCGATTTATGGAGCCCCTATTTTTTTAAGCCCCTACCCTTTAACTTTTTCACTTCCGAAGCATGGAAATGGGTTCCCCTAGTGACGGCAAACTGGTTGAAATATTTGCCACTTTTCGGTTTGACGCCTACGGAAGAGCAAAAAAGCGCCTATCATGATTTTATCCTCCAGATTATTGTCTCATGGCTCATGGCTTCTCTTGTCGGCTACTTGTTCCTGAGATGGCTTGGCAAAAAGCTGTCGGAACGGCATCCGGTCAGGCATTTTTTGCCCTCCTTCACCTGGACGGCGCTAGGGCTTTCCGTTCTCATCAATACTTTCATTTCCGAGCATTTTCAGTTCGGTTCCTACCAGTCGTTTGCGGATATCTTCATCGCCGGAGGGGCCGTATCCTTTGCCTGGAATCTGCGTAAGAACACATCCCCGGACGAGGTTCATGAGACCGGCCATAGCATCCTCTGGCCCCTGTGGCTTATCTATGCCACCGGCATAATTGTACAGATGCTATGCGTACATCCTATTGTAGCGACTCCTGTGTTTACGGCCTTGTTTCTTTTATCAAGCGTTTATTACTATCTCCTGGAAAAACGGATAACCCATGGGCGGGACCATAAACTGTCTATTCTTACTGCCGCCCTTTCGGCAATCCTGGTCGTGACATCCTTGCTTGGTTGGGGAAGCCTGGCCATGCTCATCTCTGCCTTCTGGTTCATGATAACTTTAAACATCGAGCTTGGATCAGGATTGAGCACCTATTTCTGGAAAGTCATCCATTCCGGCCGGCATAAATCCCATATCTTGATTTTATTCAGCAATATGGTTTTGCCCCTTGTCTTTATCGGGCTATTAACCCTGATAGTCGTCTGGGCCGCGATCTATATGGGCGGGATGCCGCTTCTGCAAAGAATCATTCAATGGGAAATTGACTGGGGCATGGTCCGACTTCGGATCACAACGGTTTTGACCCTGGCGGCATTATTCTTTATGACCCGGTCTTTGATTGCCCTTTTCCATACGGCCATTAGATTGCAAAGAAAGCACTGGGAAAACGTAGAAGAAGGTGTCATTAAATCTCTGCAAATCCTTTCTTCTTATATAATATGGACTTGTTATGTTATTGTCTCTTTACATTTTCTGGGGGTTGGCATCGGCAATCTGACCATTATTGCCGGAGGTTTATCCGTAGGCGTCGGCTTTGCTCTTCAGGACCTGATTAAAAATTTTGCCAGCGGTTTGATCCTCCTTTTCGGACGCTCCATACACCCGGGCGACGAAATCCAGGTTGAAGACGTCAACGGCAGGGTTAAAAGTATCCACATACGGAGTACCACGGTCCAGACCAATGAAGATTCCACCGTTTTTCTGCCGAACTCCGATCTGGTCTCAAAGAAGATAGTCAACTGGACGCACAAAAACACGCGGGGACGAACGGAGGTAATCGTGGGCGTCGCCTATGGCACCGATACGGACCTCGTAAAAGATTTGCTCGTTAAGTGCGCCTTGGCAAATCCGGATGTGCTGGTAGAGCCTCCCCCGTATGTCTTGTTCAACGATTTTGGGGACAATACGCTTATTTTCCATCTTCGGTTCTGGGTCATGCACGTAGTGCTTTCAAAAGACAAGGTACGATCGGCAATTCGATTTGAAATTGACAGGGTTTTCAAGGAACACGGCATAGAAATAGCCTACCCGCAGCGGGACATCCATATCCGTTCTGTTGATGGCTTAAGTGGATATTTGAACAAAACCGATGGTCCGTCAACCAAAGGCGAACAATAAAATTCCTTGCATTTAAAGCCCGGGTAAAAATCGAAAGCCCCCCCTTCATTTGCATCTGGCTGGAGACGATTTGATACAGGAGAACGTGCCATGGCGAAATTGACCCTGCGGGAATTGCTCGCGAGACTGGAGAAGGATAAGCGCTTTCTGGCAAACGTCCGGGCCCTGAAAAAGATCCCTCCCCGGGAAGGCCGCTTCAGCCCCTTTCCCGATTGGCTTCATCCCCGCCTGAGCTCGGTGCTGGCGGGGCAGGGAATCGACCAGCTCTACAGCCACCAGGGACAGGCCGTCGAGCTGGTCCGGGCGGGACGGGATGTAGTCCTGATGACCCCCACGGCCAGCGGCAAGACCCTCTGCTACAACCTTCCCGTGTTGCAGCGGATTCTTGAAGAGCCGGAAACCAGGGCCCTCTATCTCTTTCCCACCAAGGCCCTGGCCCAGGATCAGATGCACGAGGTCCATGGCCTGATCGGCGAACTGAAGGCGGACATCAAGACCTATACCTACGACGGCGATACCCCCGATGACGCCCGCCAGGCCATCCGCCGCCAGGGTCACGTCGTCGTCACGAATCCCGACATGCTCCACGCCGGCATCCTCCCCCACCACACAAAGTGGCAGAAATTATTCGCTAATTTAAAATATGTCGTCATCGACGAACTCCATGTCTACCGGGGCATCTTCGGGTCCCATCTGACCAACGTCCTCCGCCGGCTCGTCCGGATCTGCCGTTTTTACGGACAGGACCCCGTTTTCATCTGTTGTTCCGCAACGGTGGCCAACCCCCGGGAACATGCCGAGGCGCTGCTGGAGCGGCCCATGACCCTCATCGATGACAGCGGCGCCCCCACGGCGGCGAAGACCTTCATCCTGTATAATCCCCCCATCGTCAACCGGGAGTTGGGCATTCGCCAGTCCGCCCTGACCCCGGCCCGGAGGATCGCGGCGGAGCTGATCGAAAACGACATCCAGACCATCGTTTTTGCCACGAGCCGCCTGAACGTCGAAGTCCTCACGAAATATCTCAAGGATCAATTCAACCGGGGCAAGCCCGTGGATCCCCGGTCGGTAACGGGCTACCGGGGCGGCTATCTGCCCATCCTCCGCCGGGAGATTGAAGATGGTCTCCGGAAGCGGGCGGTCATGGGCGTCGTTACCACTAACGCCCTCGAACTGGGCATCGATATCGGCGATCTGGAGGCCTGCATCATGTGCGGTTATCCCGGCTCCATCGCCAGCACCTGGCAGCAGGCCGGACGGGCCGGGCGCCGGATGGGTCACAGCCTGGCCCTTATGATTGCCCGCAGCAGCCCCATGGACCAGTTCATCGTCGAGCACCCCGACTATTTCTTCTCCCGCTCCCCGGAGCACTGCCGGATCAATCCGGACAACCTCCTGATCCTGTTGCACCATCTCAAGAGCGCCGCCTTTGAGCTGCCCTTCGAGAAAGGGGAACGCTTCGGCAAGGAGAATCTGGAAGAACTCCTCGGCTATCTCGAGGAAAAGGGGGTCCTCCACCAGGTCGAGGGACGGTGGCACTGGATGGCGGAGAGCTACCCCGCCGACGAAGTCAGTCTGCGGAGCATCAACCCGGAGAATGTCGTGGTCGTCGACACCTCGGATGCGGGCCAGCACCGGGTGATTGCCGAGGTGGACTGGGACAGCGCCTTTACTACTGTCCACGACGACGCCATCTACATGGTCGAATCCCAGCAGTACCATGTGGATAAACTCGATCTGGAAAGAAAGACGGCCTATGTCCATCGCGTCGAGGTCGGTTATTATACCGACGCCATGACTTACACGAATGTAAGGGTGATCGACTCTTTCGACAGCAAGCGGTTTCACCGGGTCATTGTGGAGCACGGGGAGGTGCAGGTCGTCCGCAAGGTGGTGGGATTCAAGAAGATCAGGTTCTATACGGCGGAAAATCTCGGCTACGGCGATGTTTCCCTTCCCGAGAAGGACATGCACACCACGAGTTACTGGCTGACGATTCCCAAGGACCTCCTCGCGACCCTTCCCTACAACCAGGCGGAAATCATCGACGGCCTGAGCGGCCTTGCCTACAGCCTCCACCATCTGGCCGCCATGCGCCTCATGTCCGATCTTCATGACCTCGACCGGGCCATCGGCGACAAGAGCGGGGAGTGGTTTGTAAAAAAAGGGAAGGAGCCCCGGGCCATCACCAGTGACGCCGCCGGGGAGAACTCACGGATCGACGCCTTCGACCCCACCATCTTTCTCTTTGACGCCTACCCGGGGGGCATCGGTTTTTCCGCCCTCCTCTATGAACAGCACCGGGATCTTCTCCAGGGGGTCCGACAGTTGTTGCGGAGTTGTCCCTGTTCCCACGGGTGCCCCTCCTGCGTCGGTCCTACCCTGGACGTGGGGCCGACGGCCAAGGAAGTGGCCCTGTCTATCCTCGATGCACTGGGCAATGAAGGGGCCGCCGGGTGAGACATTCATGACGGATTGCCGCCACAGAGGAGAACAACAATCCAGCTCTCAACTCACTGTCGGGCCTGGCTGATTATTGTCGACTTGGTTTCAGTACGCCGGATATTCCGGCTTCCACTGCAGCCGGGCGACGCGCCGGTGGAGTTCGTCCTCGGAAGCCCGTGGAGCCACACCCTCCTTGACGGCCTGCATGCCGACGGCCACGGCGATCTTTGCCGCAACCTCACGCACCTCCTTGAGGGCGGGAAGCAGTGAACCGTTGGGGTTATTGATGGCCGGGGAATTTTTCCCGAGTTCCTGGGCAGAGGCGATCATCATGGTGTCGGTCACGCGCGTGGCCTTGCAGGCGGACAGGGCCAGGCCGATAGCCGGGAAAATGTAGACGTTATTGCACTGGGCAATGGGAATTTTCCGTCCGCTCCATGCGACGGGGGCGAAGGGCGAACCGCTGGCAATCAGCGCGCGGCCGTCGGTCCAGCGCATGAGATCCTCTGCCTTTGCCTCGGAGTTGTGGGTGGGATTCGATAGCGGGAAGATGATGGGGTGATCCACCTTGGCGGCCATGGCGCGGACGATGGGTTCGCTGAAGGCGCCGGTGACGGTGGACAGGCCGATAAGCACGGTCGCCCTGATCCGGCTGATGACGTCGGACAGGCCGATGGCGCCGTTTATGGTCTTGGGCCAGTGGGAGACCTTGTCCCAGGGCTGGGCGTAGACGGCCTGTTCGGGCGCGAGATCCTTGCGTTCGCTGTGGAGCAGGCCGTCCTTGTCGATGATGAAGAAGCGCGTCCTTGCCTCAGCCTCGCTCAGGCCGTGCTTCACCAGGGCCGCACGCAGGTAATCGGCCACGCCGATGCCCGCCGAACCGGCACCGAGAAAAACGATCTGCTGGTCCTTGAATGACTGGCCGGTGACATTGAATGCGCCGATGATCGCGCCGAGCACGACGGCGGCGGTACCCTGGATGTCGTCATTGAAGGTCAGCAATTTGTCCCGGTACTTTTGCAGGAGGGGGCGCGCGTGGGGCGTGGCGAAGTCCTCCCACTGCAAGCATACCGAGGGCAGGTCGGTCTTCACGGCCTCCACGAACCGGTCGATGAAATGGTAGTATTTGTCGCCCGTGATGCGCTCGTGGCGCCAGCCCATGTACATGGGATCGTTGAGGAGTTCCCGGTTGTTGGTGCCGACATCGAGGATGATGGGCAAGGTGCGACTGGGATGGATGCCGCCGATGAGGGTGTAGAGCGATAGTTTGCCGATGGGGATGCCCATGCCGCCGACTCCCTGATCGCCGATGCCGAGAATGCGCTCACCGTCCGTGACGACGACCACATCCACATCGTGGTGCGGCCGGTTGGCGAGGATCTGGCGGATACGGTCGCCGTTGGGATAGGCGATGAACAGTCCCCGCGGCCGGCGGTAGATGTGGCTGAAGCGCTGGCAGCCCAGGCCGACCGTCGGGGTGTAGACGATGGGCAGCATCTCCTCGATGTGCTCGGAGAGCAGCCGGTAGAAAAGCACCTCGTTGGTATCCTGGAGTTGGCGCAGGTTGATGTGCTTGTGGAGGTCGCTTTCCATGTCCTGAAACGCGTCGTAGGTCCGTGCCAGTTGTTCCTGAACCGAATCAACATGAGGCGGCAGGAGGCCACGCAGGCCCAACTTGTCGCGCTCCTTTTCGGTGAAGGCCGTTCCCTTGTTATACAGCGGATCGTCAAGAAGCTCATGGCCGCGGAGGTTGGCCGGAAGGGCAAATGCGGGCGTGTCGGTGCTCATAACAGTCATTACCATTTATCGGCGTCGAGGGGCGTTCTCATTTAGACCCATGATTTTTCTTCGCTCGTGAGACAAAATGATTACGACCTTGCAAAAGCCAGACGCGAATGTCGTCTTTGTCTTTCCGAAAGCCGCTTAAAAGTTGCTCCGCCTCCTCGGCCGGCAATTCTTTGTCGAATTTACTCAGACTGGGGATGGCTGATTGGAAGGTTTTAAGCAGTTCCTTGACTTCTTCCTTATGTTCTTTGGCAATCTCAGACAGGATTTGCATGAAAACATCACTACGAGTCATAGTTTAATCCTTTGCTTTGCGTTCTTTACATTTTTCATTGGGTCTTTTCAAAGGCTTCCCTGATGGTTTCGACGCGCTTGCGGTTGACGCCGAAATCGGAGTAGCCCAGACGGGAGGCGGAACGGATCTGGATGTTATTGTCGTCACCGGCAAAGACAAATTCCACGTCATCGACGAAACGGAAAATCCGGGATGTGAACTCGGCATGGATATAATCCGGTGTGGCCGTTACTACCTGAACTCTGGGCATGGACCTAAGGAGCTTCAACAGGCGCTCGGAGGCGTCAGCCCGGGTTCCCTGATAGGACAGGGGACGGATAGCGTGCCTTGGGTCCGCGCTTTGGGAGGAGACACAGTTGGGGCGATCCGGGCAGGGACTGAGGCGGCCGTTCTGAGCCCCCGGATCGGCCTGCCGGATTCCGGTGCAGGCGCAAAGGAAAAAAAGACTGAAAAAGGCAAGACCGAAAAATCCTTTCATTGATCATCCTCCCCTGATTTTGATAATAGGGATCGTATAAAGACCTCCGCCAGCTTCGGATCGAAAAGCTTTCCCTTCTCCGCCTCGTAATAGGCCCGGATTTCTTCCCGTCCCAGCCCTTTCCGGTAGGGCCTGTCTTCCAGCAGGGCGTCGTAGACATCGGCAATGGTAAGAATCCGTGCCAGGAAAGGAATGTCTTCCCCTTTGAGACCTTCGGGATAACCACTGCCGTCCCAGTGCTCATGATGATAAAGGATGGCCGGCCGCACCGCCTCATAGGCCGGGATGTCGGCAATGATGTCCGCCCCGATTTGGGGGTGTTCTTTGACGAGGCCGTATTCCTCCCCCGATAAACGTCCTTCTTTATCCAGGATTCGCCCCGGAACGGCTATTTTTCCGATGTCATGGAGGACAGCGGCAATCTTGAGCTCTTTGCGCGTTTTTTCGTCCATTTGCAATGCTACCGCCAGCCGTTCCGCATGCTCGGTGACCCGTTCGCTGTGGCCCGCCGTCCAATGAGATTTCGCATCGATGGAACGGGTCAGGGCCAGCAGGGTCCCCAGCAGGAGTTCCTCCCGCTCCCTGATGTCGGTCCGGACCCTGGCAACCAGCGAATTAAGGGCTGCGGCGAGGGTGCCGATCTCATTCTTCTCCCGGGTATGAAACACCCGGTCGAAGTCCCCCGTGGCCATAACCTCGGCTTCCCGGGCGAGGGAGATGATCGGCCTTGCCAGGAAGCTGCTGAACAAATGGCCCAGCAGGTGGGATACGAGGAGGAGCAGCAAACCGAAGGCTAAAAATTTATAGACGTTTCGGTTGAAAAGCGCCACTATCCCCAGGCGATTGACCTGCAGATTGAGGATATAGCGATGATTATCCCCCGGCCGGGTGATATCGCTCATAAAGGTAATCGTGTCCTGTCCGCCCCAGAAAACACCTTGGCCTTTCAAGATGGTTTTCGTATACAGGCACCTTTGCAATTCCGAGACGAGGCCGGGATCGTCAACATCCCGGGTGCGGAAGACATTATCCTTATCCACGTAGATCTCCCGCCATTTATCTCCGGCCCCGCCCTGAACGTAAAGATTGAATCTGGAAAGGGTATAGAGTCTCAAAAATAAGTGCTTGGCAACGCGGATGGTATCCTGAATATCCCCCCGCTGCACATTGACGAGCGACAGCAGCCTGTCTCTCCCTCCGGGTTGCGTCATAGCCCGGAGGCGCTCTTCCATGATCCTTCCCGAGAAGGAGGTAAAATCTCTGGTGAAGGTCATGGTCAGGGTAATGAATGTCAAATAGCCGATCAGGAGGCCGAAAATGGTAAAGGCGATGGTCATGCGCCGGCCGAGGGACGGTTTCCAGAAGGTCAGCAGACCGGTGATGAAATTTGAAACCCTGTTTTTGTCCATTGGGAGGCCTTCACTTTCCGGGATATGTCTTGCGATGGGAGATCGGCTCTCTGAACTCGTAAAGAAAGGATCGTTAAAAGTCAACCTCGAAAACGGGCGGCCCGGGTTTATCCGCCCGCTTAAGGGGTTTGCTTTATCGTCTGGTGTGCTTGGCTGTTCTGTGGTAATAATTGTATTAAGGATGAAATGATGGAAAGAGAATGGGAAAAGACCTTTGACGCTGTTCCGGACTTGATCGCCATCTTGAATAATGACTTTGAGATTGTCCGGATCAACCGGGCCATGGCGGCGCGTCTGGGGAATACGCCTCAACAGTGCATAGGTAAAAAATGCCATCAACTGGTTCACGGACAGGACGAGCCGCCGTCCTTCTGCCCCCATGCGAGATTAGTGGCGACCGGCAGTTCCCATGCCGAGGAAGTCTGCGAGCCGAAACTTAACGGTACCTTTCTCGTTACCACGTCCCCTCTCCGTGATCAAAATGGCCGCCTCATTGGCAGCGTCCATGTGGCCAGGGATATCAGCGACCGCAAGCGTATCGAGAAAGAACTCGATCTTTACCGGATGCAGCTTGAAGAGCTTGTCGCGGCGAGGACCGCGGATCTGCAGGAAACCAATCTCCGCCTGCAGGATGAGATCGCGGAACGGCGCCTTGCCGAAGAACGCCTCCGGGAATCGGAGACGCGCTACCGTATTGTGGCCGACAATACCTACGACTGGGAGTACTGGCTCGATCATGAAGGTGCTTTTGTCTACTCTTCCCCTTCCTGCTTGCGGATCACGGGCTGGGACCCGGAGGCGTTCATGGAAGATTCGGAGCTATTCTGCAGAATCATCCATCCCGATGATAGGCCCCTCATGAAAAGGCATTGGCAGGAGTATCAATATCGGGAAAAAGACTGGAAGCATGAGGAAATCGAGTTCCGGATCATACGCCGTGATAGGAAGGTCGAGTGGATTGGGCATGTCTGCCAGCCGGTGTTTGACGATCAAGGCAATATCCTCGGAGTCAGGGCGAGCAACCGGAACATCACGGAACGCAAAGAAGCCCAGGAAGAAAAATCAAGACTTGAGGTGCAACTCCGCCGGTCCAAGAAGCTGGAAGCCATTGGGACCCTGGCCGGGGGTATCGCCCATGATTTCAACAATATCCTTGGGGCCATATCGGGATACACGGAAATGGCCCTGGCCAAACTTCCCCCCACGGATGACGCCCGCATCCGCCGTTACCTTCAGCATGTATATGAAGGGGCGGGACGGGCCAAAGAACTGGTGCGCCAGATTCTAGCCTTTAGCCGTCATGGTGAACGGAGGGTAAAACCCGTGCCGGTGACGCTGATCGTAAGGGAGGCGATCAAGCTCATCCGGGCGATCCTGCCGGCAACCATTAAGATCCGGCAAAAAATCAAGGCGTCTGCCGACATCGTCCTTGCCGACCCGACCCAGATTCATCAGGTCGTAATGAATCTGCTGACCAACGCCTTTCACGCCATGGGTGAACAGGGTGGCCGCCTAGATATTGAACTTTTCAATGAAGATCTCTTCGCAACCAAGCAGGTCCTATCCGAAGAGCTTTCTGCCGGTTCATACCTCGTCCTCAGGGTGAAGGACAGCGGTCAGGGGATGGCGCCGGAGGTCATGGAACGGATTTTCGACCCCTTCTTTTCGACGAAAAAGTCAGGAGAGGGGACGGGGCTGGGTTTGTCGGTGGTCCACGGTATTGTCAGAAGCTGCGGCGGCGGGATTCAGGTTGAAAGCAACTGCGGCGCGGGAACCGAATTCCGCATCTATTTCCCCGTGTCGATGCAAAAGCGTGCAGAAATCGAGGAGATTTCGGAGCCGTTACTCCCTGGAGGGGCGGAACGGGTGCTTTTCGTCGATGATGATCCGGTACTCGTCGAATTGGGACAAGATATGCTCACAGAGCTGGGATATCTGGTCACGGCGCTAACGGACAGCCGGGAAGCCCTGAACGCCTTCCGGGAAACGCCGGACGGGTTTGACTTGGTTATTACCGATCAGACGATGCCGGGGCTGACGGGGTATGAGCTGACGAAGAAAATCCGGAAAATCCGCCCCGGGATACCTGTGATCCTCTGCACCGGCTTCAGCGAATCCGTGACGCCGGAACGGACCAGGGCGCTGGGGATCAGCGAAGTTATTCTTAAACCTCTGGTCATGCAAGCTATGTCGGAAAAAATACACAAGGTTCTGGACACAGCCAAGCTACGGAAAACAAAAACAAACCCCGGGAAAAAGGATAAGTAATGGCGCATATCCTGATCATCGACGACGACCGGTTGTTTTCCAGCCTCCTGAGGGACATGGTTGAGGAAATGGGCCATGAAGAAGGTTATGCCCCCAGCCTGAGGGAAGGTCTGAAGATGCTGCGCCAGGGAGTTTACGATCTGGTCCTCCTCGACGTGCAACTACCCGACGGGGATGGCCTGGAAAGCATCCCCGGCATCAGAAAGATGCCTTCGGCCCCGGAGGTGATCATTATTACGGGATTCGGTTCCCTCAGTGGAGCGGAACTAGCCATCCGGAACGGGGTATGGGACTACATCGACAAGCAGGCAAGCATAGCCGCCATGAGGCTTTCCGTGCAGCGGGCCCTCCAGTACCGGGAAGCCCATCAAGGCGCGGGCAAACCTCTGGTCCTGAAGCGGGAGGGCATTATCGGCGCCAGTGCCCTCCTGAATGCCTGCCTGGAACAGGTCGCCCTTGCTTCTTGCACCGAGGCCAGTGTCCTGATTACCGGGGAGACGGGAACAGGCAAGGAACTTTTCGCTCAGGCCATCCACAAAAACGGTAACCGGGCGGACAAACCCTTCGTGACCATCGACTGCGCCGCCCTCCCGGCGACTCTGGTGGAGAGTGTCCTCTTCGGTTACGAGAAAGGGGCCTTTACCGGTGCGGATCAGGCGCGGATGGGTTTGATCCAGCAAGCCGACGGAGGCGTCCTTTTTCTTGACGAAGTCGGCGAATTGCCGCTGCCGGTGCAGAGGGCCTTCCTCCGTGTCATTCAGGAACGAAAGGTGCGCCCCGTGGGAGGTAAAAGCGAGATTCCGAGCCGATTTCGCTTGATTGCCGCGACGAACCGAAATCTTGACGAGATGGTCCAACAGGGAAACTTCCGCAGCGACCTCCTCTTCCGGCTCCGGGCAATGACCATTGAGCTGCCTCCCCTCCGCCGGCATCCGGAAGATATCATGGATATCTGCTTCTATCATATGCGCAGAATCTGCCGTCGCCATGGCTGGCCAGAGAAGAGTTTTTCGCCGGATTTTATGGAAGCCGTTACCTCCTATCCCTGGCCGGGAAACGTCCGGGAGCTGCTCCAGGGCCTGGAGCAGGTTATGACTATTGCCCAGCATGAAGGGGTGCTTTTTGCCAAGCAACTGCCCCCCGAGGTCCGCCTCCACTTGATCCAGGAGACCCAACGCGAGAATAATGATGCCGCCTCCGCTCCTCTTCCGTCCCTGCGGACCCACCGGGAACTGGTCCTGGCCCAGGCGGAGGCCGACTATCTCCTCCGCCTCATGGCCATTACCGGCGGAGATATGAAGGAAGCCGGGCGCCTCTCCGGATTGTCCCGTCCCCAATTGTATGCGGTCATGAAAAAACACCGGATCACCAGGCCCCCCAAGGCATCTCCCCCGCCCCTCCCCTGAACGACTGTCTTATTTAGCCAGACATCGTCCGTTTGCCCCATAATCGCCTTAAATGCCCGATTAGTTTAAGTAGTTCGTATTATTTTGATTTGTGTGTCTGATATTTCCAGACAAAAGAAGAACGGCGAGGATGGTTTAAACGGTTCTCTCCCAAGTCCTTCCTGGTTATTGTGTAGCAATTACAATAATATATATTATGAATCATCCGGCAGCGGTGCTTGGTACAATCCTTGAACTATCTTTTCCCCAAAGGAAAGTCGTTTGAATAAAAATATTTGAGGAGGAGATGGGAATTATGTCGCTGACAAACATGAAACTGGGAACAAAGCTGGCCGGGGGATTCGCCGCCGTCCTGTTCCTGATGATTATTATTGCCGCCATCGGCATCAACAGGCTGAGCGCCATCAACGCAGGGGTTGAGACGATTGTTAAGGATGCCAATGTCAAGGTGTACCTGGGAAATGTCATGGTAAACGAGATCAGTGTCATTGCCCGGGCAATCCGGAACATCGCCCTGCTGAAGGATGACAAGTTGAAGATGGAGGAAAGGAAGCGCATTGATGATTCCCGGATCAAGTACCGGGAGGCCGATGAAAAAATTTCCAAACTGGTCAGGAGCGACAAAGGGAAAGAATTGCTCGCAAATGTAAGGCAGCAACAGGACGCCGTGAGGCCCGTTGTTGACAAGACAATGACCCTTGCTATGGACAACAAGAGCGAAGAGGCGACCAATGTCCTGATAAATGAGCTTAGAGGCCCCCAGCGGAAGCAGTTGGAGGCCCTCGACGCACTGATACACCACCAGGAAGAATCGGCCCGGAAGACAGCCGAAGAGGCCGCAGCAAACTATGTAAAGGCCAGGGCGTTCATGATCGGGCTGGGGACGGTGGCATTGGTCCTAGGCGCGCTCATCGCCTTTTTCCTGACCCGCAGTATCACAAAACCTCTGAACCAGGTTATTACGGGACTTTCCGAGGGCGCCGACCAGGTCGCTTCCGCTTCTGCCCAAGTGGCCTCGGCCAGCCAATCCCTGGCTGAAGGGGCATCGGAGCAGGCATCCTCACTGGAAGAGACGTCCGCGTCGGTGGAAGAGCTTGCTTCCATGACAAAGCAGAATGCCGACAATGCCCAGCAGGCGAAAGCCATGATGGCAAGCGCCAGGAACATTGTGGATAATGTGAATCAGCACATGGGAAATATGGCCGCAGCGATCACGGAAGTGATGAAATCGAGTGAGGAAACCGGCAAGATCATCAAGACCATCGATGAGATCGCCTTCCAGACCAATCTCCTGGCGTTGAATGCCGCTGTGGAAGCGGCCCGTGCCGGAGAGGCGGGGGCCGGATTTGCCGTCGTCGCCGATGAGGTCAGGAATCTTGCCATGCGGGCGGCCGAAGCGGCCAAGAATACAAGCACCCTTATCGAAAATACTATTAAGAACGTAAGAACTGGTCATGAAGCGACCCAGGTTACCCAGAATGCCTTTAAGGAAAATGTCGAAATATCAGATAAAATCGCCGCCTTTATCGACGAAATTGCTGCCGCTTCCAGTGAACAGGCTCAGGGAATCGGTCAGATCAACACGGCCGTTGCCGAAATGGATAAAGTGACTCAGTCGCAGGCGGCCACCGCCGAGGAGTCGGCCAGCGCCTCTGAGGAATTGAATGCCCAGGCCGAACAGATGAAGGTCTTTGTGCGGGATCTCCATGGGGTTATCTCGGGAAGCAACGGCAATGGCCATCTTCCGATGGGAGACAGGCAGCTTGTCCGTAGGGGCAAACCCCAGCGGCCCGGCGGGATGCCTCCCGGGAAGAACATCGGCAGAAAAACCCATGCCGTAAATCCCAAGAAGATGATTCCCCTTGAAGATAATTTTCAGGATTTTTGATTGCCATTTCCCCCCGGGAGAAGGGAGGCCCCCCCTCTGCCCCCCCTTCTCCCCCCTTTTTTACCGATAGCGAAACGGGTAACGGAAAGACCTTTTATGCATATTTGCCGGTGATTGAGCATGGGACGTTGAAATTAAAAAAGAGTCCCCGGAATGCCCGCCGCGACCGCGATTTCCGAAAACCTGTCCAGACCCTGCTCGGGATGACGATTCTGAAGGGCCACCCAGGCTGAGAGTTTTTGCAGGGGCCGGGCCGAGGCGATCTCCTCCCGGGCCATCTGCACGCCCCGTTCCAGGGAATCGGCCTTTCCCGCTGCCCACAGGATAACCCCGGCGTTTAATCCCACGATATCCATGCGTCCCTTCCTGCCCCTCCCCGCCAGGATCCGCACGGCTTCGAGGGCCTCATCCCGGATCTCTTCCATGGGGCTGATCTCATTGTAATTTCCCCGGGAGATCCCCAGGTCCTCCGGTTCGATCTCGATGAATTCGCGGCCTCCTTTTTCATCAAGGATTCCCAGCCGGGAAGGGCCGAGGGTGGATAGCTCGTCCATACCCCGGTCCCGGTCTGTCGCCCAGCCATGAAAGAGGATCGCCTTCCGGTAACCGATTCTTTCCATTACCTCCAGGGTCGGCTCGATCTGAGCCGGGGCGCCGACGCCTCGCACGCCGATGGCGGGAAGGGCGGGGTTGGCAAGGGAGGCGGCGATGTTGAAGGTCGTGCCGATACGGAGCTGGGAAAGGATCCGTCCCAGGCCACCGGGATGAACTTCGGGGCTCATACCGTTGAAGAGGCCGATGCCGCAGGCCTCAATGGATTGGCGTACCAAATCGACGCTGCATTCCACATCGATGCCGAGGGCTTCGCAAAGATCCACCGTACCGCAGCGGGAGGTGATGGCCCGGGCGCCGTGGCGGGCCATGTCCACCCCCAGGCTCGCCGCCACAACGGCGGCCAGGGTGCTGATGTTGAAGGTCTTCAGGGAATCCATGCCCGTTCCGCAGTTCTCGACAAGCTCGCGGTTGGAAACCGTCACCCGGCGGGTATCATGTTCATAAATCGACTCAAAGCAACCGGCGATCTCGTCGGCCGTCTCGCCCTTCATCCGCAGGGCCGCCAGAAAGGCCCCACAGGCGAGATCCGGTTGTTCTCCCGTCAGGACGCGGCGGAACATCTCCCGGGAATCATCACGGTTTAAATTTTTCCCCGACATCACTGCCGTGACGACGGCGGCGAATTCTTTCAGCTCTCTTTCCTCCATAGTCATTACTCCTTTCATGTCATTAAAAGCGGTTGATGATTACTTTCTTTGCCCGCCGTTTCTCAAGCAGTCCTACCCCGTCCAGCAAGTTTTCAAGGGAGATGGTAACGGGGCGGAGGAAGGAGACGTCCACAACCCGCCGGGACAGCATTCCCAGGGCGTCGGCAAAGTCGATGCGGTTGCAGCCATAAGAACCGGCCAGGACCAGTTCGCCATAGTGGAGACGGTTCATGGCGATTTCTCTCGTTCCCGCCCCCTCCATACCTGAAAAGACGGACACCCCTCCTCCCGGAGCCATCGCCTCCCAGAAGGGCCAGTCGAGGCCGCCGGGACAGGCCGGAACGAGCAACCGGAGAGAGGCGGTGAGGCCCATTCCCGAAAGTATTTCGGGAAGCTCCATAGTTGTCGATAGCAGTTTCTCCACCCCTGGGGGAATTTCGCCGCCGAGCCGGGACGGAACGCCGTCGGCAATGATGACCCGCCGCCAGCCTAAGAAGACAAGGAGGGCCGCAAAGAGGCAACCTACGGCCCCGGCCCCGACCACCAGGGCATTGTCCCTGTCGCTGCCGGGAAACTTCCGGAGCGCCGACAGGCAACAGGCCAAAGGTTCCGCCAGGGCGGCAATCGCAGGGTCCATCTCCGGCGGACAGGGAACGAGGGAGGAAAGTTCCTCCCGGTCAAAGGGGACTATGGTCCGGAAGAGGCCGTCCCGGTTAAACCCGAAAATGCTAAGCGACGGGCAGCGTGCCGTTTGCCCCTGCCGGCAGGCCGGACAAGTTCCGCAGGAATGGCCGGGATAGACGGCAACCATCGTTCCCGGGGGCAGGGCGGGATCGTCGCTGGCAACGACCTCTCCCACCCCTTCGTGGCCGGGAATGCGGGGCAGAATGAGATTCCGGTGTCCCTGGCGGATCATCTTGACATCGGTGCGGCAGAGCGCCGCTGCCCGCATGGCGACCAGGACGCCACTGGGCGGTAGTTCCGGCCGGTCCATCTCAACGACGTCCAACATATTGATATCTCGAAGTAAAACCTTCTTCATCCTCTCCCCCCTTCCCAAATAAAAAAGCCGCCGGGAACATGAAGATCTTCATGTTCCCGGCGGCTCTGGGCGTTGCCGCTTTTGCATCGATCAGGCAGGTCTTCTGGCTTACCCCTTCCCCGCTCGCCTTCCCAACCCTGACGGCTATTAAGGCCGCCTTACTATCCGGTCAGTGACTTTTCACCCGCAGACCTTGTTTGTCTCCTGTCTCCGGGACGTTGCGGAAAAACATCAACAACCGGTTAACGGAACCGGCGTCGGGGGCTTACAGCATCGGCCTCCATGCGGCGGATTCGCACCGCCTTCCCTTTTCACCCCGCCTGCGCGGGGTGCCTGAACGCTATGTAGGTTCAATCTCATGATCATAAAGCAGGATTAGTGTCAAGAAGGTTCTGAGTTGTGGGGTCAGACTTACTAATAGACATTTGTTTGCAAATGTCTATTAGTAAGTCTGACCCCGTTCATTAGGGCCATTCGACTTGCAGGAATAACAAATATGACTGAATGATCCTATCTCCCAGTGCCGCCGCCTTTTTCCAGTCCTCGATGGCCTGCTCCCGCTTCCCGAGATTGTCATAGGCGTTGCCCCGGAGGCGGTAGTTGACGCTCTCCTGGGGATTTTTCGCAATGGCCGCGGAAAGGGTTTTTATGGCCCCTTGATAATCACCGGCGGTGATCTCTGCCCGGCCCGGGTCTGCGGTTGTTTTTTCCTTAGCGCTGGCGGCGGTTCTCCCTTTTGATACAGATTTCTTTGCATATTTTTTCTTAGGCTTATTTGTCGCCAGTCTTTCTTTCGGGGCCGGGATGGTCTCGGCGCCAGCCGGTTTCTTTTCTGCTACCGCCGTTTTCCCCGGCTGCGGGACCGGAGCGGCAGCAGGGGCATCCTTCTTTGCAGCTACCGTATCTTTTACCCCTTTTCCGGCGGCAACGACCGGCGTGGCGGTAACTTTTCCGGGCTGCATGGCCTCTTTATCCGGGGGTGGCGTATCCATGGGCGGCGCTTCCTGGGGAGGTTGCTTGACCTGCCCGGGGGATGGTGGGCGCGGTTGCGGGACCTTTAGCAGGTCAATCGACGTGCCGCCGCCCTCGGGGAGTAAGTATAGCTGGTCGAGTTTCCATTTATTGCTCGTTTTGGTTGCCTTAACAAAAATTGTCCCTTTGTTTTTTGATCCCTCCACGGGGATGGAAAATTCGGCTTTTCCGCCCGTCCCTTCGGTGGATATGTTTCCCACCATCCACCAGCCGGGTTTCATGGGGGCGCCGATGATATTCTGAACTTCCCCGCTTACCTGGGCTTTATCGACAGCCATGACGTATGGTTCCGAGCTCTTTAGCGTTTCAAAGAGGAAGAAAACGGATCCTGCCGAAGCAACCAGCGAGAAGATGAGCATGATAACGCCCCACATGGCCCACTTCCGCTGCACCTTCCGGAAATGATCGATGCTCTCCCACCTTTTATTCCTCCACGCCCAGGCGTTCCCTTTGAACCCCAGGACAAAGGGCATGAACATGCCGATTAAGGGAACGAAGGTCAGCAAGGCGATATATGTCTTGTTAAAAATTCCCCAGACCCAGTTCATCAGAAAGGCCCCCCAGTTCCAGCCTTTCAATTCGGTTGGGATTACGGCCTGCTTACCCTGGCCCGAAGTGTTTTCCATGGCAATTCCCCTTTCTAAACATTATCTAGCTACGACAACAAGCAGCCATTAAGGACCCCTCTCCCCATTTTGGTCATTACGCAACTTCAAAATCCTCAGATTTAAAATTGCTGTAATACCTTCCATTTTGGGTAGTAAACCTGAGTACGCAGTAATCGGGGTCAGTTACACCCTGGGGATAATACATTTCGTCGCCCTGGATCCAGATCATTTCCTTAGCTGCGCTGTCATGCAGGACTTCCATGGCGCCCCTGAGCATAACGCCCTTGAAAAATCGTTTATCAAAGAAATAAATGCAAGCTTTTCGGTTCTTGAGATATTGCCCTACTCTCAGAGAGGAAGTATTGGTTGTGAAGAAAAAATGCTTTATGCCTTCCCTTTTCCTCGGTGGAAGCATTGCCTTTGAATTAGGGAAACCGTCTTCATCAACGGAACTGATAATAGAAACGTTTGCTTTGTCGATCAGATTGCCGATTGTTTTGCTCGCATCTCTCATTCTTTTTCCTCCTCCACATAACGCTCAAACTAAGGGGTGCGGCGGCTTTTTTGCCGTGTCCCTTTTGGACGTCACGTCATGCTTCGTCCTCATCTTTTGGGCCGGGCCAGAAATGGGGATTCCAGGCCACCTCCCATAAATGTCCGTCCGGATCCGCGAAGTATCCGGAATAACCGCCCCAAAACACATCCTGGGCCGGTTTGACGAGTTTCCCCCCCGACTTGACCGCCTGACCAAGAATCTCTCTGACTTCTTCCTTACTTGCTACCACTTGCGCCAGCGTAATCCCGCGAAATCCGGATCCGCTTGCATTGACGGTGGCATCTTCGGCGAGGGCATCCCAGGGATACAATGACAGCCATGCGCCGTTTAAGATGAAGAAAGCGGCGCCCCCTGCAAAGGGCATACGGGGAAGGCCAAGCCCATTTGCATAAAACTGGATTGCCTTCTCCATATCCTTGACACCCAGCGTAATCATATTTATTCGGGGTTTCATTTTTTTTCTCCTCTCTGGATAACGTAAAAGTAAGGAGCTGCGTGCTTTTGCGCAGTCCCACTTGACTGCCGGGTTAAGTGCCTGACGAGCTTGAGTTAGCCTGACTTTCCCCGACCAAGGCTTTGTGTGCTGTGCGAATTGGGCTCATTTCATTACCTAATCGTTCAACGAGATTTGCGCAGAATTGGACAACAGTTTCTACATCTTCGACCTTGTGGGGCGTGAAGTTACTCTTGCTTGTTCTATTTAAAAATTCGTGAGCGAAAGCATTGTGAGCGCAGAAATTTCGCCATTTAGTTACTTTGCGCAGATCACTGATTAGATCGGCATTATTGGAGACCTGCGAGAACAATTCTATTAAGACGGGTGTTTTGTGCGCTTGTCTTGCCTCGAACCATTTTTTAAATCATGCTTGGCTTTCCCCAAATTGTATAAGCGCAATGATATTGTATGTCAAGGCGTCTTCAATGGGGGGCGAAAATTTCACAGTAAAAGTCAATAGGTAGGACAAGGGCTTGAAAAATCCGCTTCAATCGGTTATTGATAAGGGAAAGTGGGGGTTGTTTTCTATTATCCGCAATAGCATAGAAATTGCCTATTTTTTCTATGGAATATCTTCCTCGTTTGTTTTTGGAATCTTAAAATATTCAGCAGGGGGGGTGAAGTAAAGGGTTTAAAGGCCGGAAAAGAACATGGAATGCGCGGGTATTGTGGAGATGTAATTCTAAAAGCAAAGAAAGAAGGAGGGAAGAAATGAAAAAGATTTTTGTCATTACCATGATTTGTATTTTGGTGGCCGGTTTTGCCTATGCTGCTGCGGATAAAGGAACGACGCAGGAGGCCAAGGCGATGGTGGGAAAGGCGGTGGCCTTCTACAATGCGAATGGGCAGGCAAAGGCATTTCAGGCATTCAATGACTCGAAAGGGAAATTCGTGGATAGAGATCTCTATATCTATGTTATGGATATGAACGGGAAGGTTCTCTCACACGGAACAAATCCCAAGCTGATCGGCAAGGAACTCCTGGAACTAAAAGACGCGGACGGAAAGCCATTTGTCAAGGAGATAATCGCTAGTGTCAAGGCGAAGGGCAACGGCTGGTCGGACTACAAATGGACAAATCCCGTGTCAAAGAAGATCGAAGCCAAGACGGCGTATTTCCAGAAAACCGCCGATGTAATCATTGTTTGCGGCGCATACAAATAATGCCGTGATTCTGGACGGAGGGGCATAGCCGTCCCTCCGTCCAGAATTGTTAACCGGTGAAATTAGGGCTGCTTCCTTACTTTCCGGAATAGGCATAGATAATTCCTGATTTCAAATGGATTTTTCCTTATGGACAATCTGAAACGCATGTTCGATCCCGGGACGATTGCCCTGATCGGCGCCAGCGATAAGGAGGGATCGCCGGGGAACGCGATCCTGAATAACCTGCTGGCCTGCCGGGAAAGAAAGATATTTCTGGTCAATCCGGGGCGCGCGACCATCGGCGATCGCCCCTGTTATGGAAGCGTCGCGGAGATTCCCGAGCATATCGATCTGGCCGTAGTGGCGACACCGGCCCCGACGGTTCCCGGCGTTGTCGAAGCCTGCGGCCGGGCCGGGGTGGACGGCATGATCATCATTTCCGCCGGCTTCCGGGAAGTGGGGGAGGAAGGACGGAAGCTCGAAGAGGAGATCCTCCGCATCAAGAAGCGTTATCCGATGCGGATCCTCGGACCCAACTGCCTCGGCATCATCCGCCCCCATGCGGGCCTCTGTGCCGCCCGCCTCAGCGGCGCCCCCGAACCGGGAAAGATCGCCTTTCTCACCCAGAGCAACGCCTTCGGCAAGATCCTTTTCGATTGGGGAGTCAGCGCCCATATCAGTTTCAGCATGCTGGTCTCTCTGGGTTCGGCCATCGACATCGATTTCGGGGATTTGATCGACTACCTGGGGACCGATCCCCATACGCGGAGCATCATGATCTACATGGAGGATGACATCGGCCACCTCCGGAAGTTCATCGGCGCCGCCCGGGGGTTTGCCCGGAACAAGCCCATCGTCCTCCTCAAACCGGCCCGCCTTGTCGATGACACCCCCGGCCCGGGGGGAAGGATCTCCCATACGGACATCCTGGCCGGTCCCGAAGATATCTTCGACGCCGTCCTGCGCCGGGTCGGCGTGGTCCGGGTCAAGGAGACCCAGGATATCTACAACACCGCCAATGTCCTTTTTTCCCGGAACCTGCCCCGGGGAGACCGGCTGGCTATTGTCACCAACGCCGCCGGGGCCGGTCTCCTGGCGGCCAGTCGTCTTGCCAAGTCCGGCGGCAGCCTCGCCGGTCTCTCCCCGGAGACCATGGAGGGAATAGGGGCCATCCTGCCCTCCTACGGGAAGCGGGGCAACCCCATCGATCTCCTGAGGACGGCTGACGTCGGTCATTACGATAAGGCCATCCGGTTGTGCCTCGCCGATGGGAATGTTGACGGTATTCTCGTGATCTTCGGCCTTCAGGACGCCGCCGGCGATGAAGAGTTGGCCGCCACGGTTGTGGAGCTGACCCGGAATGCCGCCAAGCCCGTTCTTGTCGCCTGGCTGGGGCGGGAAGAAGTGAGCCGGGGCCGGGAACTGCTCCTCCGGAGCGGTGTTCCGACCTACGAAACGCCGGAAGAAGCCGCCCGGACCTATGTCTATATGTACAACTACGAGCGGAACCTGCAGCTCCTCCACGAAACCCCCGCCGAACTCCCCGTCAATGAGGCGCCGCCGAAAAACCACCTAAAATCGATAATCCGCCGGGTCCTCCGGGAGGGGAATCATGTCCTGACGGAGGAGGACGCCAAGAAATTTTTGACCAATTACGGCATCCCCTTCGTGGCGACCCATATTGCCGCCTCTCCCGAAGAGGCCGTCGCTTACGCCCGGGATATCGGTTATCCCGTAGTCCTGAAGATCGCCTCTCCCGATATTATCTTCCGCCAGGACGTCGGCGGGGTGGCGACGGGAATCAACTCCGACGAGGCCCTGCGGAACGCCTATGCCCGGCTCCGGGAGCGGGTAGCCAAGTTTCAGCCCCAGGCGGCTATCCGGGGCGTCGTCGTCCAGAAGATGATCGAGGTCATCGATTACGAGCTGATCCTGGGAGCGAAAAAGGACAGAAACTATGGCGCCGTGATGCTCTTTGGCATGGGGGGCATCGGTGTCGAGATCTTCCGGGATTTCTCCATCGCCCTGCCTCCCCTCAATCAGACCCTGGCCCGGCGGCTTATGGAGGAGACGAAGGTTTACACCATGCTCCAGGGCTACCGGGGCAAGGCGCCGGCGGACCTGAGCCAGCTTGAAAGCATCATCGTCAGTTTTTCGAATCTTATCGTGGACTTTCCCGAGATTATCGCCATGGACATGAACCCCGTCGCGGTGAGCAACGGCCAGGCCCAGGCCTTGGACGTCCGCATCATCCTGGACCGGGAAAAGATCGATAATACGACCCCCTATCCCCACCTCCTCGTCACCCCTTACCCCACCCGCTATGTCGTTCACTGGCCGCTTACGGACGGACGGGAGGTCGTTTTGCGCCCGATCCGGCCTGAGGATGAACCCCTGGAGCATGAGATGTTTACCACTCTTTCGGAAGAAACGCTGCGGGAGCGGTTCTACCAGACCATCAAAACGATTACCCACGAAATGCACGTCCGTTTCTGCAATATCGATTACGACCGGGAGATGGTGATCGTCGCCGAGATCAGGGAAAACGGCGAGCGGCGCCTTATCGGCATGGGGGGCTTCAATATCGAATCGGACTTCAAAAAGTGCGAGTTCTCCATCATGGTGCACGACGATTATCAGGGTCAGGGACTGGCCTATAAACTGCTCGATATCCTCATCGGCATCGCCGACGAGAGAGGTCTGGAGGAGTTTTACGGCTACATCCAGCCGTCGAACCGGAAAATGGTCAAGCTCTGCGAGAAGCTCGGCATGATTCCGGAGAAGTCGCCCGACGATCTGACCCGGGTGAGCTTGAGGCTGAGGTGAGAGATACACGGGATAATGAAATTGACAGACATGACGGGCAGCCGTTACAAAGGGGAATGAGAACCAAGCACTAACCCCATCCCCACCCTAACCCTCCCCTTGAAAGGGAGGGAGGAAGGTGTATTTTCAAGTGAAAGAAAAGAAGCCCGGCCAGGATATGACCCCGGGACCACTTTCTCATAATCCTTTTGAGGGTATCAAGGGACTACTCAAGGATAGGAAGGTAGTGACACCCCCCGAGCAACAGCTTCAGGCTCTCCGGAAGACAGTGTTGCGTAAGGGCGCCGCCGCGACCGTGACGAAACCGGAGGAGGAAAGGGTGGTCTTTCTTCAGGCCATGGAGGATGTGGCCCCCCTGATAAAGGGACGGGAGCGGGAAATACTGCGGGATAACCCCTGCGATCCCCTTCCGGGGGCGCCGCGGGTGGATGAAAATCGGGAAGCCCTGGAACAACTGACCAAACTGGTGACCACGGGAGAAGGTTTTATCCTTTCCCTGACGCCGGAATACATCGAGGGAACGGGCTACAACGTCCATTCCGAGTACGCCCGGCGCCTCCATGCCGGGGATTTTTCCATCCAGGCCCATATCGACCTCCACGGGTTGACGGTTGTCGAGGCCAAAGAGATATTCGACGGCTTTATGAAGGAATCCGTCATGACGGGAAAAACGGGGGTGCTGATCATTCATGGCCGGGGTCTGTCTTCTCCTGCTGAGCCGGTCCTGAAAAAGAAGGTTATCGAATGGCTGACCAGCGGTGTCTGGCGCAAACAGGTCTTTGCCTATGCGAGCGCCCGTTCCTGCGATGGCGGGACGGGGGCCACTTATGTCCTCTTCAGGCCCCGCGCCCGGGGAAAGCGTGGCTGACATGAATGTCATTAAACGACTCCAGCGTTTGACGGGAGAAGAAAAGTCACCTCCGGTCGAATCCGTCCGGTCCGCAGAAATCAGTGATTTGCGGAAGCGGATCGACGCCGTTCTTTTCCGTCGCCCCGCAAGCCGGATAGAGATGTCCCCTCCTTCGTTTCGTGGCCCGTCCCTCCCCCTGGAAGAATGTGTTCCCGGAGGGGAGATAACAACCGCCGGGGGCCGCTTTTTCTGCGTCGAGAGCGGGTGGGGCGTCTCCCACCATCACGGCTGCCGCTGTATCGGTGATCTCTCTCCCCTTGATATGACGGTTGTTTCCAAGTTGGCCAATGACTCCGCCCTGGCCGGTCTCGACTATACCCGGGGCGTCTTTCTGGATACGGAGACGACGGGTCTGGCGGGTGGGACGGGGACGGTGGCCTTTCTCGTCGGTTTAGGCTGGTTTGAAGGGTCGCGTTTTGTCATGAAACAGCTCTTTTTGAGAGATTATTCCGAGGAGCGGGCGGCCCTGGTGTTTCTGCGGGAGCTGGTTCAAGACCGGCAGTTCCTCGTTACCTTCAACGGCAAGGCCTTCGATGTCAACCTCCTGACCGCGCGTTTCATCCTGAACCGTCTCGCCGACCCTCTGGCGAGCATGCCCCATCTCGATCTCCTCCACCCCTCCCGCCGTCTCCTGAGACATCGGCTCGACAATGTCCGCCTCGGTACTATCGAAGGGGCCGTGTTAGCCCTGGAACGTGAGGGAGATGTTCCGGGATATGAGATTCCCCAGCGTTATTTCGACTGGCTGAAACGCCGGGATGGCCGGCTGATGGCGGACGTATTTCTCCATAACCGCCTCGACGTCCTGTCCATGGCGGCCCTGACGGCCCATCTCACGGAAATGATCGCGGCGGAATCAACGGGTCCCGCCCCGCGGCCTCCCCAGGATCTTTTGGCGGCGGCCCGCCTGCTTATGCACCGGGGAGACACGGCCGGGGCGCGCCGGATGCTGACCGAGCTTCGGAGCGCCTCCTGCCCGGCAACGGTGCTACAGGCCTGCCGCCTCCTGTCTTTAATCCACAAACGGGCAGGGGAATGGACCCAGGCGGTGGAAATATGGGAAGAGATGATCTCCCGGGTCCCTGACGACGGTTTTACCCTCGTCGAGCTGGCCAAGTGGCATGAACACAGGTCACGCGACTATGCAACGGCCCTGGACCTGGCCCGCCGGGCTCTGTACGTTCTACCGTTGCCGGGTCACGAAAGGGAAAGGGAGTCTCTTTCTCGCCGCATTGCCCGCCTGGAGCGGCGCCAGGACCGGGGCGGTTGATTGATAACGGAGCAAGGTCGCCCCTTTCGGGTTGACAGAAATTGGCAATTCGGTATAATCCTCCCCGGTGGAACAGGTTTTATTGATTCAACCAAGCGGTTGAAGGCCTCCCGCTTTAACCATCGGATCACTTCCGCGCCCAAGAAGGTATTTGAACAGGGCTAACCTCATGCAGGACCGTAAAATGACAACTCAAGAGATCCTCCGGGAACTGGAGCAACTCCGGCGGCGCTGCGCTGAATGGGAGCGTCGGGCCGAGGAGCTGGAGGAGTACTATCAAGCCCTGCGTAAAAGAGAGGAAAGATACCGAAGTTTTTATGAAAATGCCGTGGAGGGCTTTTTCCGGAGCACCCCGGAGGGAAAATTCCTCAACGTCAATCCCGCCTTTGCCCGCATGATGGGCTATGACTCTCCCGAAGAACTGATCTCCTCTATTTCCGATATCGAACGTCAATATTATGTCAATCCTGCCGATCGAGCCCGGTACGTAAACCTTCTCAAAGAGGCGGGGGCCGTTGAGAATTTTGAGTTCAAAGCCCGCTGCCGTGACGGCTCGGAGATATGGGTTTCCAACAGCACCCAGGCTGTCTATGACCGTGACGGCGTCATTCTCTATTATGAAGGAGTTGTCGAGAACATAACGAAAAACAAGGCAGCGGAAGAGGCTCTCCGGGAATCGGAACGACGCCTTGCCGATATAATTGAATTTTTGCCCGATGCCACCCTGGCGATTGACCGGGAGGGACGGATCATCGCCTGGAACAAGGCGATTGAAGAGATGACGGGTTTCATGGCCGCCGATATGCTCGGGAAAGGGAATTATGAATACGCCCTGCCCTTTTACGGCAAGCGACGACCGATTCTCATCGACTTCGTTTCTAAATGGGACGAGGAGACGGAAAAGCAGTATAGTTATATACACAAATTCGGCGACGTCCTCGTGACGGAGACGGACGTGCCCTTTGTCCGCGGGCAAAACCGCACCCTCTGGGGGAAGGCCGGCCCCCTGTATGACAGGGCCGGTCAGGTGAGCGGCGCCATCGAGTCCATCCGGGACATGACGGAACGAAAGACGACGGACGAGAAGCTGCGGAAAAGCGAGGAAAAATACCGGAATATTCTGGAAACCATGGAAGATGTCTATTTTGAAGTCGATCTCAAGGGGAGAATGGCATTTTTTAACGATGCGGCCTGCATCGTGACGGGATACTCCCGGGATGAACTCATGGGCAAACATTTCAAGGAATACACGTCTCCGGAAACAAGCAAGCGCTTGTTGGCAGACTTTCAGGAGGAATTCTTTTCGGGAGAGCGGAAAGAGACCGTCGATTATGAGGTCATAACGAAAAGCGGCAGCCCGCGCCTCATGCAGGTGAGCAGCAACCTGCTCCGGGACCGGGATGGCGCCCCCATCGGTTTTCGTGCCCTCGCTCGGGATGTTACCAACCGCAGGCGCCTGGAGTCTCAGCTTATTCAGGCCCAGAAAATGGAGGCCGTGGGCACCCTGGCAGGAGGAATTGCCCATGACTTTAACAACCTGCTTATGGGAATCCAGGGATACACCTCCCTGATGCTGCTGGATCTGACTGCCTCCAATCCCTATTATGAGAAGCTAAGGAGTATCGAGGATCAAGTGCAAAGCGGCGCCGATCTGACCAGACAGTTGTTGGGCTTTGCCCAGGGGGGCCGGTACGAAGTGAAACCGACGAACCTTAATGACATCATCAAAAAGACCTCTTCCATGTTCGGCAGGACAAAGAAGGAAATCGCCATCCACAGGAAACTGAAGAAGGATCTCTGGGCGGTGGAGGTGGATCAGGGGCAGATGGAACAGGTCTTCCTGAATCTTTTTGTGAACGCCTGGCAGGCCATGCCGGGGGGTGGGGAGATCTATCTGGAAACCCAGAATATCTTCTTGTCGGATGATGAAATCAACCGTTACACGATTCAGCCGGGGCTCTATGTGCAGATTTCCGTCGCCGATACGGGCGTGGGTATGAACGAGAAGACCAAGGAACGTATCTTCGATCCCTTCTTTACGACCAAAGAAATGGGGAGGGGTACCGGTCTGGGGCTGGCCATGGTTTACGGGATCATCAAGGGGCACGGGGGCGCCATCCATGTAACCAGTGATCCGGGCCATGGGACAACCTTTATCATTTATCTCCCGGCTTCCGAGAAGAATATTGTTGTGGAAAAAACCGTGATTTCAGAGACGGTAAAGGGAATGGAAACGATTCTCCTCATCGATGACGAGCCGGTGAATCTTGAGGTCAGCGGGGAGCTGCTGGAGTCCCTCGGCTACCGGGTCTATATGGCCGGGGGCGGTCAGGAGGGATTGGCGATCTTTGAAGAAAAAAGAGACGAGATTGACCTGGTGATTCTGGACATGGTCATGCCGGGGATTTCGGGGGGGGAGACCTTTGACCGCCTTCGGGCAACCAACCCCAAGATCAAGGTCCTCCTGTGCAGCGGCTACAGTATCAACGGCCAGGCGCAAAACATCATGGATCGTGGTTGCAACGGTTTTATTCAAAAGCCTTACAAGATGAACAACCTTTCCCAGAAGATTCGGGAGTTGCTGGATAGCTGATTTCGATTCCAAGGGCTTATCAGTTTGCCAGATAAATCGCCTCGGCGATCCTCGCCAGATCCTCGCCAGTGTCGGCTGTTAATTTTTGTATCTCCGTTTTTCCCCGCACATCGGTAGTGTGAATGTCGTTCACGAAGAAGGCAAAGGCGACCTGCCGTCCCTTGGCGGTGGTTATGTATCCGGCCAGGGCTTTGCTGCTGACGATGGCGCTGTCGTGGAGAAGATCAACAAGGGTCAAGGTACCTGTTTTCGCGAGAATTTTTCCTTGGGACGGACTTTCTTTTCCTGTCCGGATGAGGGTACCGTCGATCCCAAGGACAGGCAGAGCATCCCGGAAAACTTGATAATTACGTTGGGTAGTCATGTAGCCGAGCAGTTGCACTACGGCCACGGGGGTGACCAGATTAGCTTGGGACAGCCCGGAGCCGTCGGAAAGGGAGACGCTGCCGGGGTCGGTTATGACCCGGGCGAGAAATCCGTTCTGCATGAGCAGGGCGTCTTCAAAGGAGGTTTTCCCTTCCGGAAGGGCAATGAGATGGGGAAGAATTTCGGAACCGGGGTTGTGGCTGGCCTTGAGAATCATCCGGATATATTCGGAAAGGGGCGGCGACACAAGCTCGCCTACCTTAACCAGGCGCCGGTAATCTCCGGGTGGCGGAAGAAGTTCCGAATGGTTTTTGGCAACCGTCGCCGCCTTGACCTTGATGCCCTGCTTCCGAAGGGCTTCGATCAGGAGGGACCGGGCAAAGGAGGCCGCGTCGGTGATCGCGACCGTCCTTACAATGGCGGCGCTGCCTTCGGGAATCTGGCCCACCGCCTCATATTTGCCGAGACCGGCCGGGCGGATGTCTATCTCCGCCGTCTGGTCATTTGCCACGGTCCGGATAGCGGAGGCGACCTGGAGGTAAGATGACTTGGGATGCCAGTCCACGGCAGCCGGGGCGCCTTTGCGGGTGGCGTTGATGACGATGTCGAAGAGGTTATCGTTGATCATCACCGGAGACCGGATAAAGAGGGTTCTCTCGGGATTGATTACACTCTGAACGCGACTTGTCTTGAAGAGACGGTCGTCGATCACGATCTCGCCCTGAATGGCCCTGATGCCGGACCGAAACACCTGTGCGGCGAGCTGGCTAATCCCCGCCCGGTGATCCTGTTTCGTGATGTTCTCCCTGGTTCCCGGTCTGCCGTTGGCTAGGGTGTGATTGATGCCGGGATAGGAGATCCGCCCATCCGACAGGGTCCGCCCCCCCATGGTGATGTCGCCGCTGGCGACAAGGAACAGGTCTCCCTTGAGAGTTCCTTTGCCGACGATCTCCCCTTTCCTGTAAAGTGGCGTGCGGAAACGATAATCGGGACCAAGGCGATCCAGAGCGGCGGCGGCCGTAAAAAGCTTGGTTAGCGAGGCGGGGCTGAAGAGCTGGTCGGTATTGTATGCACACAGGGGCTGCCCCGTCTGGAGATCTTGCGCCAAAATTCCCCACCGGGCGTAGCGGTAACGGGGACCTTCAATGATTGCCCGGACCTCAGGCGGCAGGTTCGCTACCGACGCCGCAAGAAGCGGGGCGGTAAAGGCGAGAATAAAAACCAGGATGATGCCCAGGATGGGCCAGTGATTATGATTGTTTCGGGATGTCTGCATGGTTTTCCGCGACCAGATCTTTCAGAAGCTTTTTCAGGATAGTTACCGTTTCGCTATTGCCGGTGATGACGCCGGACTGGAAATAGCGGATGATCCCCTTTTTATCGAGAATCAGCAGGTTGGTATCGTCGCATTTCATCCCGTAGGAAGTCCCCATCTTGCCGTCCCAGTCGCCGTAAACGGTCATGCCGACCCGCTTTGAATTTTCGATCATCCTGCTCCTCCATATACCCTTGAATGGCCAGGCGGCGCTGCTACAGTCGAAGATGGGCACGCGCAGGATCAGCTGCTGGTCTTCCTTTTTCTGTTCCTTGTAAAAAGCGTTCAGAATCGTTTTCAAGGGCCTGCTTTTAGCGATGACATCCTTGGATTCGTAGAAGAGGACAACCACCTTGCCCCGGAGCATTTTTAATTGCAGTACCTTGCCGTCTCCGGATTCAACCTGAAAGGGCGGCGCTTCCCTGCCGATCAGGAGGGGCGACGCCGCGGCCTGCAGGGGGGGGCAGCTAAGCAGTAGAGAGAGAATAATGGTCAAAACGGAAACAACGAATCTTTTCATTTTATACTCCTGCTCTTGGGGAAGTGAGGATTTTGGCAAGGAATGCCAGTCTCCTGATGGTTTCGGTGAGTCTGGTCATTTCAAGATCGATGGCAAGGCCCTTGACGCCTTCGCTGGGTTTTTCCACCTGCACCCTGTTTTTCGCGATCTGCAGTTCCTCATAATCGAGGAGGAAAAGGGCGCTGATATTCTCCTGAACACCGGTTGTCGTCAGATAGTTCGATACGGGCCAGACGTCATTGGAATATACGACGATGCGATCGTCAAATTCGTGGTTACCCGTCTTGACTTCGTCGGAAAACCATTGCTTACTGGCCAGGTCGGCCAGGAATGACTTGCCTCTCGGAATGGCGGTCATCTTAAAAGGCGTGGGTCGCTCAAAAAAAATCCGCAAATATTCAGGGGTGTTTTCTCCCCCCATCATATGTTCTATTTCATAGGGGAAACCTTCATGCTGCCCCTTGAAACCGGGTTTAAAGAAACTTGCCGTAATCCTGCCATTTAGGAAAGTAGATAACTGATGGAATATAATCCTCTTCCTTCTCAAAGATGACATGATGAAAAAGTAGATGATGATAATGAAAACGGGCACGATGACGAAGGGAAGCTGAGTGCTGATCATTTGGGAGTGAAAATTTTCTATGAATTTTGCCAGGGCGTCCATATTTCGTTTAGTGATGTTTTCCCCGCTCTTTTTGCGTAATTTCCCGCTGATGTCAATGACAATTCATGACGATGAAAAAATGCTTGTAGGCAGAACATTTTATTGACATACTGGCTGACATGATCAATCATGAAATCGTCTTTAACGGTCTGCTCCTTGCCTTTCTGAGTGTTTTTGTCCTCAGCGCCCTGGCCCGTTGGGGCTTGGGGGAGATCAACATCCGCCATGTGCAGCGCCAAGGTCATACCGTTCCCGATGTCTTCCGGGGAGAAATCGATGGGGAGATCCTGGCCCGGATGAGCGACTACACCGTTGAGTCGTCGCGATTCAGTCGCTGGGAGTCTCTCTTTGAAGACGCCCTGACCCTGGCAATAATCATGACGGGACTGCTTTCCTGGTTGGCTGTCGTTATCGGGTTTTTCGGCCTGTCCTTCATAGCGTCCGGCCTCCTCTTTCTGGGCGGCCTGACCTTGCTCAGTTCGGTCGCCGGGCTGCCTTTTAGTTATTATCAAACCTTTGTCATCGAAAAGAAATATGGCTTCAGCACCATCTCCCTTAGCCTATGGATCACGGATCTCCTCAAAAGCCTCGTTATTTCTCTTATTCTCTTAGGATCGCTGCTGACGGCGCTGCTGGCCCTGATGGATTACAGTCCCCGGCGCTGGTGGTTCCTTGTGTGGCTGGTCTTTGCTTTCTTTCAGCTCCTGATGCTCTATCTGTATCCCGTCGTTATCGCCCCCCTCTTCAACAAGTACGAAAAGATCAAGGATGAAGAACTCCGGGAGGCGATTGTGAGCCTCATGGCCAGGGTAGGTCTCAAGACGGAGGGGGTCTATCAGATGGACGCCGGCAAGAGGAGCCGCCACACCAACGCCTACTTTACGGGATTGGGAAAAAACAAACGCATCGTCCTTTACGACACTCTCCTTTCTTCTCACACACGGGAAGAGATTCTCTCCGTCCTTGCTCATGAGATCGGGCACTGGCAAAAAAGGCACATCCTCAAACAATTGGTATTGATGGAGGCGGCGTCTTTGGGAATTTTCTATCTCATTTTCCGTTTTGTAGACTGGCCGTATCTATATCTGACCTTCGGCTTCTCACAAAACCTGCCGTATGCCGGCCTGTTTCTCGCCTCTGCCCTCCTGGGGCCCCTGGGATTTTTCCTGACCCCCTTCGGAACGGCAATCATGAGACGTTTTGAGCGGGAAGCCGACGAAATTGCCTACGCCCTGACGGGGACGGTGGCGCCTCTGCGCAGCGCCCTGAAACGGCTTGCTAAAGATAATCTGAGCAACCTCCATCCCCATCCCTTTTATGCCTGGTTTTACTATTCCCATCCTCCCCTGACGGAACGGATTGCCTATCTTAACGATATGGAAAGGGAAAATTATCCTTGATTTTCATAACAAGATGATTATATTGGAAAAAAATAATGTAAGGAGTTACGTGGATGCCAATTTATGAGTTTTATTGCCATAAATGCAACACCGTCTATAATTTTTTCTCGAAAACCGTGAATACGGAAAAGACCCCTAACTGTCCTAAGTGTAGAAGAATAAAGCTTAAACGACAGATGTCCATCTTTGCGAAGATCAGGCACGGTGGGGAAGAGGGGACCGAAGAGGGTGGGGCGCCCCCCATTGATGAGGCGGCAATGGAGAAGGCAATGGCCATGCTGGCCAGCGAGGCGGATAACATCAATGAAGATGATCCCCGGCAGGCGGCCAATCTCATGCGGAAACTCACGGAAGCCACGGGGATGAATCTGGGTCCGGCTATGGAAGAGGCGCTCCGGCGCATGGAAAAGGGGGAGGACCCCGAACAGATCGAAGCGGAAATGGGGGATCTCCTGGAAGGGGAAGAACCTTTCCTGTTCGATGGCTCCAAAGTGAAAAAAGGTGCCGTCAAAGCGCGACCCAGAGTCGACGAGACCCTGTACGATCTGTGATTAATACAATTAATAAGATGGCGTCTGACATCCTGACATCGCTCCGATGAACGGGTCCTGGGCATACTAACTCAAGGAGGGAGGTTTTTCATGCTCGTCCATTTCTGGGGAACCCGGGGGTCCCTGCCTTCGCCTCTGAATGCGGAAAAGGTTAGACAAAAAATAATCAAGGCCCTCAAGGCTGCTCAGGGAAAAACCTTCGAAAATGACAGCGCCCTGGAGAGATTTGTGGACTTGGAACTGCCCTTTGCCGTCCGGGGCACCTATGGAGGAAACAGTTCCTGTGTCGAGATTCGCGGCGGGGATGAATATATCCTTTGCGACGCCGGGACGGGTCTGCGGGATTTCGGGCAGGCGGCAGCGAATACGCGGGGCGTCTTTAACATCTTTCTTTCTCATCTCCACTGGGATCACCTCCAGGGATTTCCTTTTTTTACCCCCGCTTACATTCCCGGTAATCGGATCAATATCTACGGCTGCAATCCCGAGATGGAACAGGCCTTTGTCACCCAGCAGAGTCCGCCCTTTTTCCCCGTTCCTTTTCACTCCATGAGGGCGGAGATTGCCTTCCATCCCCTGCAGCAAGATGTGGCCTATGAAATTGCCGGCTTCAAGGTGCGGGCAATGGTGCAGCATCATCCTGGCGACTCTTACGGCTACCGTTTTGAGAAAGATGGGCAGAGCGTCGTTTATTCTACCGATTCAGAGCATAAAAAGGACGCGGAAAACCCCGTTTACCCTTACCTGGATTTTATCAGAGCAACGGACCTGCTCATCTTCGATGCCCAGTATACCCTTCTTGATGCCATTGGGGATAAGGAAAACTGGGGGCATTCAAACAATATCCTCGCCGTGGAGCTGGCCGTCGAAGGCATGGCCAAACACCTTTGCCTCTTCCATCATGAACACACATATGGTGATGACGTTTTTGATGAGCTCCTTGAAGATACCCGCACCTATATGAGGATTCTCGCCGAGACGAGTACGCTCGAGATTACAATGGCTTATGACGGCCTGGAGATTGAAGTCTGAGGACTGGTCAAGAAAATGTTTTTACTTTGCCGCGGAAATTGTCTTGACGGCTTGTGATCGGAGCCGTTTTGATGTATGGACTTCCTGAAGAAGATAAATATAAAAAATATAGAATTACAGGGGAATGTAAATGGCACAACACAAAAAGCACGAACGGAAAAGAGAAATCGACCGCCGCAGAAAGCGTCTGAAAGAGCGTAACCGGGCGAGGGCGAAAGAGGAACGCGCCGTCGGCGGGGATGTGAAAAAAGTAAAGGGGTAGTCTTTGCCCCCTTTCAGTAGGCCGGACGGGCAGCGATATCCTGTTTGTTAGGCGCTTTGGACCATGTTCCCGTTTGGGTCGCCCCCGCCTGGCCTGACCAGTTGCAGGTTTGGCAATAGACATTCGGGTTGGTGCTGGTAGTGACGGTGACGCCCGTATTGACCTGAACGAGATTGGCGCCGACATTGATGGTGGGCGATGTCAGGGAGACATTGCCGCTTCCCGTCGGGCCGGTGGCAAAAATTACTTTCCCCCCGCTAATCTCTCCGCCATAGAGCTTCAGCATCGTATCGGCGTTCATGGCGGCCCCGCCGTAAATGTTCAGCACCCCCTGTTGCCCCAAAGCGCCGATCTTGATCGTGTCGGCGCGCAGGGAGGCCCCGCCCATTACATCGATGGCGCCGGCCATCCCGTTATTGCGGATATCAATCAAACCCTTGTCAGCGAGAATATTGTAGCCGTAGCCCAGACCGCCAATCTTTATTTTACCTCCCGCCGAGGTCAAGGTTACCCTGTTCAGGGTTTTGTCGGTGGGCGTGGAAGCCAGGATGGCGAGGAGCTGGCCACTGTCCTGGATGTCGATGGCCATCGCATCGGCGGCAGCAATGCCACTGGTGATATCGATCTGTCCCGGAAGGGAGGATGCTGCCGCCGTCCAGGGCGCGTAAACCGTCTGCACCCTGCCGCCGACCGTGACCGGACCCTGGGCGTCGAGGACAATTGTTCCGCCCCCCGTCGGCTGGTTGTCCGTAAAGGTCTCGAGCAGGGCGCCGTTGGCCACCGTTATCCCCGCTCCGGCCGTTATGCGGGTGTTGTCAGTTCCCCATACGGTGCCGTAAATGTTCACATTATTCTCTGCCGCCAGGGTCGTCTTGGCAAAGCCGTCGATGTAGGCCCCGCTGCTCAAGGTGAGATCGCTGCCGCTCCCTCTGGCGTAGGCAAAGAATTCCTGGGAAGACCGGGATTTGTTTGTCCGGATGGCGATGGCCTCGAGGCGAAGCCGTTCCGCTTCGTCGGCGTCGTCACGGGTGGCCATTGCCTCAAGGTAATCCTGCTTGGCCAGTTCATTGAGCTGCTCCTGAGTGGATGTCTGTCCGACGAGATTGACATAACGCGGGATGATGGCCGTGATGTTATCAGCGGCCGTCGTTTCCACCTGCCGGATGTAGCCGAGCCTGATCAGATCGTACCGGCTGAAGGGGGCGAAGTACTGGTAGCCGCCGCCGTTACCGCCCGCCGTGTTGAACTGGGGGTTGTTGCTGACCAGGGCGTAGGCCACGGGGAGGGGCCGGACAATTTCGTAAGTCATGATGTTGGTCCGGTAATTGAATGTCCCCGTGGTGCCGGAGGCGCGATAGGGACCGACCTGGACAAGGCCGTTATACATCCGGGCATCGGGATTCCCCCCGGAAGCGGGGGTGGCGGCAGTTTTCGTTGACAGGGGGGCAAAGTAGTTGGAGTCGGCCACGGCCGTGGCGTAGTCCGTGGAGACGGATGTATTGTTGGAGCCGTTTACGACCAGGTCCCCCACATTCAGCGTCAGTTGGGTTTGCCACTTGTCGACGCCGTAATATTCTCCCGACCCCTGGGTGATCTTCGCCCGGTCGATTACGGAGATGGTAGGTACGGAGGCCGTTATGCTCTGGTTGATATTCAGCAATCCGTTGATGGCGGTCAGGTTGAGGCTGGTCAGTGGCGATTTGACGGTTACGGACGAAGCCACGGTCATGCCTTCCCGGGAGGCGAGAGAAAGGGCGGTCGGTGATTCCGCCGTAAAGCTCCCCCCCAGGGTCAGGCTCTTGAAGGTGAAATTCGTTACCGGAGAAATGGAGTTGTAATGGCTGTTAAAACGGACGTAATTACTTTCGAAGGCATTCTCGGAAGCCCCCCAAAGGAAATTGGAAAACCCGCCGTTTCCGGAGTTCCAGAAGTTACCCGTGGCGATTGTCAGCCCGTTCTGGGTGAGCCGGCCGTCGGCGGTCACAACGGAGTCTCCATTGAGGGTATAGGCGGTCAGGGATGGCGCCGCTGACCAGGCATGCATACGATTTTCGAGGTTGGTCAGTTGATTAACGGAGGCGGCGAGCAGGCGGGTGCCCTGAAGCAGGAAGAGATTGGTCGTGTCAAGATCCCCTTTGGCAAGGGAGAGTTGTTGGCCGGCAGCGGCGGCCTGGATTCTCTCGCGGTCCAGGGATAACGTCGATGCCGTCGTCGTTTTATCCCGGTCCGTCCCGGTCCGGATCAGGAATGAACTTTTTGCCAGGCGATCGAGATCGACATCGACGGGATCGGGCAGGCTGCGGGATTCGGGAGGGAGCATAAGCATCTTCCCCGGTGCGAGGATCAGCCATTCGCCGAAACGGTCGGAAACGGCGGCCCGGCTTTTTCCTTCCAGGGCAATGATCTTTACGGTCTGCCCGGGGACATGCGCCACCATGATCGTCGCCCCGGCAGTGTCAACGGCCATGTTCCCGGCCAGGATCCTTTCCTTGACCCCCTCCGGCGCCTGCAGGCAAAGGGTTCCCTGCTCCAGGATTACTGCCTTCCCATCTTTCACGGCCAGCCGGGTGTCCGGTCCCAGACGCAGAACGGATTTACTCGCCAGGATGATTTCCGCAAGGGCGTCTTTGCCGGTGAGGATGCGGTCATCCGGACCGAGGGAGCCGGGCGGGAGGGAGTTGACCTGCCGGCTGCCGGCCTGAAGAATGGTCACCTCGCCCCGGGAAAAATGGACAGCCCCGTAGGGCGCCGCTGCCGGGGCCGGAGCAGCCACGGACAGCAGCAAGGCGATGAGGATCAACAGGGCGGTGTAATGCCTTGTCATTATTTTGTATTTATATGATCGATTCATCACGGTTTTTTCTCCCTATGCCTAAAAGCGAAACTGTAATCCGACGCTGCCGCCGAAATTCAGGACATCGTAGTAAAAAGACGACTGGTTGGACTGGTTAAGGCCTGCCGAGGAAAATATTTGACAATACAAATAGTTGACCGGCCTCAGGGTGATGCCGGCGTAAAGAGTTTCATTCGTATCGCGGCGATCATTTCTGGAATAGGGGACAAAGGAAAAACGGCTGCTCATGTCAAAGGACAGGATTTCCGTCATATCCAAATGATAACCGAGGGTGGCCGCGTAGATATTCCGTTCAAAATCCTTATAGTTGGAAAGCCCCCATTGGGCGGATACGCCCCCGTATAGATAATGGGCTCGGGACAAGGGGAAAGACCGGAAAAGTCCGAAGGTGAACGTATGATTTTGGAATAACTCCGAGTTGACATCCCCGCCGGTGAGGCGATTGTAGCCGTAACGGCCGTAAACGGCCAGGCGGGGAATGGCAGGGACCAGATAAGTCAATCCGCCTCCCAGGTTCATGCTCTCGAAGTTCAGTTCCGCATAGGTCTTGTAACGATACCACTGTTCCATGACCGTAACCTCGCCGATGAGGTTCGAGTTGAGAAGGGGCTGGTAGGATGCACCCGTCGTCAGGAGCAGGTATTGATCGTTCACCTTGTTGTAACGGGTCAGGGCAACGTTGTTCGTAGCGTTTAAGGTCGATTCGGCAAATACGGAGAAGGGTTCATAGACGGGCTTGCGCTTCAGGATACGCTGTTGTCCCAATGCCTCATCCATAGGGGTGGGGGGAAGGATCTTGTCGCTGTCGCTATCGGCGGCTTTGTCGGGAAGGGGCCGCTGTTGCTGCATCTTCAGGCGTTCGCCCTGCTCCGCTTGCCGCTCCGTGTCAATCTGGGCGCCGGGCATGCCCTGACCAGATGCGAACGGCGAAAAAAGAAATATAAAGGCTAAGGCAGAAAAAAAAGAAATTAAAATGCTAATGAGAAGGGTCTTTCCCATGAAAACATTCCCTCTCCCTCGGATCATATATCAAGTATCTACAGAGAAACCGCCGCTCATGAGATATGGAACGACCGATTTCATATAAAAGGGATCTTGTATGATAAGATAGTCAAATATGGTCACTGGGTCAACCTTATTTTGCTGTCCTGGATCTCACGGAACCGGATCTCACCGCCGAGGTTAATATTGCTTTTTACTGCCCGTTTTTGCTAAGATTAAACCATATGAAAACCTTGAACATCTATGGACCGGGCGGTCCTTACGGCCCCATGAGCGAGTGCGCGGAACAATTCGCCGGAATGAACGCAATCAGGGTTGTGATTACAAAAGGGACTCCGGAGCAATGGATCGAGGGGGCGAGAAATGACGCCGATATGATCTATGGCGGCGCCGAGTACATGCTGGATGACTTTATAGCCTGGTATCCGGGAATTGTTGATCCGGGAGAAGTGGTAAATCTCCATGCGAGGGCCGTGGGCATTATCGTAAAAAAAGGCAATCCCCTGCATATCCGAAGCCTTGCCGATCTTGGCCGTCCGCAGATGAAGATCCTCAATGTTCAACTGGAAAAAATGGAAGAGTTACAGAACCGGGTACCGGAGATCAGGGGAAATATCAAATTTTCTGTCTTGACCGGCGAAGAGGGGGCCGACAAATGGCTGTCGTCGCCGTCCCCGGATGCCTGGATTACCTATGAATCGTGGCATGTGAAGTTGAAAAACAATTCCGAATTCATCCGTCTTTCCGGGAAGGACGCCCTTTCTCGCTGGACCCCCATCGGGATCGCAAAAACATCGCAGCAGCGGGGAATGGGAGATGCGTTCATAGCGTTTCTGAAATCCGGGCAGGGGCATCGCATTTTTCGGCGGTGGGGCTGGCAATAGATTTCGGGGTCACCCCAAGTTTTTCAGCTCTTCCGGGTTGTCGATGAGGAAGTCCGGCTGCGCCGCCGCCAGCAGCTCCCGGGAATGCCATCCCCAGGTAACGGCTATGGTCTTGACTCCCGCTGCTTTCCCCTCTCTGACGTCTCCGGACGTGTCGCCTACATAATAGGTATTTTCCCTGCTTATCCCGTAGGTGGCAACGGCGTGATCGATCTTTGTTTTCTTGCTCAGATGGAATTCCGAACCGAGGATGTCCTGAAAACAGCCGTTGTATCGAAAGCGGGCCAGGATCTTCCGGATGGCCTGGGATGAATTCGAGGAGATAATCGCCAGGATATTATTCCCGCAAAGCTCTTCCAGAACCGGCAATACGGCGGAAAAGGGCTTCACGTCCTCGTAATAGTCAACATCGCTTGCATATTCTCTCAAGGCCCCGGAAAAGGCGTCCAGATCCACCCCTTTTTTTGCCATGGCCGCGTAAAAGTTGTCCTCAAAGAGGGCGACGTATTCCTCCTGGGTTTTGATGATGGGGGTGCCGATCTTTTCCAGACACCAGCTCACCGCCCGATGGTAGACATCCAGGGAATCTACCAGTACCCCATCGAAATCAAGGAGAAAAAGCTTTTTTGCCATGCATGATCTTTCTTGTCAGTCCGTCTTCATGGGTCTCAGGGCAGGAGGAACGGTCTTCCGGAAGGGAGGATGGATCAGACCCTTTTCGGTCACGAAGGCGGTAATGTACCTGTGGGGGGTTACGTCGAAGGCGGGATTGTAGACGCTGATTCCCCGGGGGGCCAGGACGACGCCCTGGCAGGAGGTCACTTCTGCGGGGTCCCGTTTTTCGATGGGGATATCCTTTCCCGTCTTGATGGCGCCGTCAAAAGTGGAAAGAGGCGCCGCCACGTAGAAGGGTATTTTGTGAGCCCTGGCGAGGACGGCAACGCTGTAGGTGCCGATCTTGTTAGCCGCATCCCCGTTGGCGGCGATCCGGTCGGCCCCGACGATAATCTTCTGAATCCTTCCCTGCTTCATCAGAAATCCCGACATGTTATCAGTAATCAGGGTGGCTGGAATCCCTTCCCGAATCAGTTCCCAGGCGGTCAACCGCGCCCCTTGGAGGACGGGCCGGGTCTCGTCCACATAGACGTGGATGTGTTTCCCCGCCTCCCAGGCTGCCCGGACGACCCCGAGGGCCGTTCCATAACCCGCCGTAGCCAGGGCGCCGGCATTGCAATGGGTAAGAATGTTGTCGCCGTTGGCAATCAGGGTCTCCCCATAGGCGCCGATTTTTCTATTAATGGCGATATCTTCCCCGCAGATCCGGCAGGCCTCGGCAATAAGAGACTGTTTCAGGGAATTAAGGGCCTGTTCCCCACAATTATTGATCTGTGACTGGGGTGCGGCGCATGCCTCCCGAAAGCATTGCCTCATCCCTTCGATGGCCCAGAAGAGATTCCGGGCGGTGGGGCGGGTTTGGGAAAAGGCGGTGCAGATGATCTCGAAGTCGGCCTGCAAGGCGGTTAAGGAGGCAGCCCGACTATGCCGGACACCCAGGGCAATTCCGAGGGCGGCGGCGACGCCGATGGCCGGGGCGCCGCGGATCGAGAGATCCTTGATGGCCGCCGCTATCTGCCGGTAGTCCCGGCTGATGACATATGTTTCCGCGCCCGGCAAAAGTCGCTGATCGATGAAAACGACGGCGTCGTTTTCCCAGTAAACGGTTCGGATCAGATCAGTCATGCCAGCATCTTTTTCAGCAGGTCGTTGATCAACTGGGGATTTGCCTTTCCCTGCGTGGCCTTCATTACCTGTCCGACGAAGAAACCGAAGAGTTTATCCTTCCCCCCCCGGTACTGGGCAAGCTGGGTCGGATTTGCCGCCATGATCTCCTCGATCACCGCCGCCAGGGCGCCCTCGTCGGTGATCTGGATCAGACCCTTCTCGGCGATTATGGTTTGGGGGGGCTTTCCCGTTTGATACATCTCTTCGCTTACTTCCTTGGCCATCTTGCCGCTGATGGCGCCGTCTTCGATGAGGCGGATCATTTCGGCCAGCGACGCCGCCGGGATGGGGCAATCGCCGATATCCCTTTTGTCCTCTTTCAGGAAGCGCAGGATGTCTCCCATGACCCAGTTGCTCGCCACCTTGGGCTGGCCGCAAAGACGGACGACTTCTTCGTAGTAGTCTGCCAGGGCCCGGCTGGTTGTCAGGACGCCGGCGTCATAAGGGGGGATCTGGTAATCCCGGAGGAAACGCTCCCGCTTTTCCAGGGGCAGCTCGGGCATGGTCAGGCGTACGTCTTCGATCCAGGAGTCGCTGATGGCGATGGTGACCAGATCCGGATCGGGGAAGTACCTATAGTCATGGGCCTCTTCCTTGCCCCGCATGGAAATGGTGACGCCCTGGGCGTCATCCCAGAGGCGAGTTTCCTGGATCACCTCGCCGCCGGCCTCGAGGACATACTGCTGTCTTTTGATCTCGTATTCCAGGGCCCGCTGGACATTCCGGAAGGAGTTCATGTTTTTTAGTTCCGCCCGGGTGCCGAATTCCTCCTGCCCCCGGGGGCGCAGCGAGACGTTGGCGTCGCACCGGAAGCTCCCTTCTTCCATGTTGCCGTCGCAGATCTCCAGATAGACAAGGATTTCGTGGATCCGGCGCAGGTAGGCGGCGGCCTCTTCGGCAGAACGGATATCCGGTTCGCTGACGATCTCGATTAAGGGCACCCCGGTCCGGTTCAGGTCCACATAGCTGGACGGGAAGTGTTCGTCATGGATCAGTTTTCCCGCATCTTCTTCCATGTGGATGCGGGTGATGCCGATGCGCTTCTTGTCTTCGTCAACTTCGACCTCGATGCCCCCTGCTTCGGCCAGGGGATAGGCGTACTGGGATATCTGGTAGCCCTTGGGAAGATCGGGATAGAAGTAGTTTTTCCGGGCAAAGCTGTTTTCCCGGTTGATCCGGCAGTGGGTCGCCAGGGCCATTTTGATGGTATATTCAACGACCTTACGATTGAGGACGGGAAGAACCCCGGGCATGCCGAGGCAGACCGGGCAGGTATGGGTGTTGGGACCCGCCCCGAACTGGGTCGAGCAACTGCAGAATATTTTTGAATCGGTGCGCAATTGCGCATGGACTTCAAGTCCGATGACTGGTTCAAATTCCATGAAGTATCACGACTCCTTATAAAAAATTCATCTTTGCCTGTTTGTGCCGGGCAATGAGGGCGCCCATGGCGGCCGCTTTTTCATAGGCCGCCGCTGCCTGGATCAGCGTTCCCTCCTGAAAGTGGCCGCCCAAAAACTGCAGACCTATGGGCAGACCGTCCCCGGTGAACCCGCAGGGGACGGAAATCCCCGGAATACCGGCCATATTTGCAGATATGGTAAATATATCGGATAGATACATCTGCATGGGATCGTCCGTCTTCTCGCCGATGCGGAATGCCGCCGTGGGAGAGGTTGGGGTGGCGATGACATCGCACTTCTGAAAGGCCTCGTCAAAATCCCGGCGGATCAGGGCGCGTACCTGGGAGGCCTTTTTGTAATAGGCGTCATAGTACCCCGATGAAAGAACGTATGTCCCTATAATAATTCTTCTTTTTACCTCATCACCGAACCCGGCGGAGCGGGACTGTTTGTACATGTCGAGGAGATCCCGTCCTTCCTGGGAGCGGAATCCGTATTTGACGCCGTCGTAACGGGCGAGATTGGAGCTGGCTTCCGCGGGGGCCACGATATAGTAGACGGCCAGGCAGTATTCCGTGTGGGGCAGGGAGATGTCGACGCATTTTGCCCCGGCCTTTTCGAGGACACTGATTGCCTGTTGCACCGAGGCAAGGATTTCCGGATCGATCCCTTCGATGTAGTATTCCCTGGGGATGCCTATCCGCAGCCCTTCGATGCCCCGGGAAAGAAAAGATCGGTAGTCGGGGACCTCCAGATTGACGGAAGTAGATTCCCGCGGGTCATAACCGGCAATGACGTTCATGAGGATGGCGCAGTCCTCGACGTCCTTGGTAAAGGGACCGATCTGGTCCAGGGACGAGGCAAAGGCTACCAGCCCGAAACGGGAGACCCGGCCGTAAGTGGGTTTCATCCCCACAATACCACAGAGGGCCGCCGGTTGGCGGATCGAGCCGCCCGTGTCGGAACCGAGGGCGGCGATGCACTCATCGGCGGCGACGGCAGCGGCGGAGCCGCCGCTGGAACCGCCGGGGATCCGGGTTAGATCCCAGGGGTTGCGCGTAACGCCGAAATATGACGTCTCCGTAGAGGAGCCCATGGCAAATTCATCCATGTTCGTCTTGCCCGTAAAGACGGCCCCGGCGGCCCGGAGTTTTTCCACTACCGTGGCGTCATAAGGGGGAACGAAATTGTGAAGGATGCGGGAGCCGCAGGTCGTGGTGAATCCCTGGACGCAATAGATGTCTTTCAGGGCGATGGGGATGCCCGTCAAGGCCCCGATATCGCCGCTGCGGATAGCCGCGTCGGCGGCAGCGGCCTGGGCCTGGGCCGATTCTTTCATCAGGGTTATGTAGGAGTGGACCTTGTCCTCCACCTGGTCGATTCTTTGATAGACGGAGGCGAGAATGTCCGCGGCCGTGACTTCCCCCGCCCGCAGCTTGCCTTGCAGTTCATGAATGGTTAACGAATAGAGCTCCATAATACCTCTTTATTATTCGATCACTTTGGGGACCCGGAAAAATTCGCCACGAGGGTCCGGGGCGTTGGCCAGGGATTGCTCATTGGCCAGAGACGGTTTGACGACGTCCTCCCGGAAGGCGTTATGCAGAACCGTCGCATGGGTCATGGGTTCGACACCCGTTGTATCCACGGAATTAAGTTTGTCCATATAGAGGAGGATGTCGTTCAACTGGGAGGTGAATTTCTCCATCTCCTCTTCGCGGAAAGTCAAACGCGCCAGATGGGCGACATGGGCCACTTCCGATCTCGTTATCTTCAAAATGATACTCTCCTTTTTCCTGACCCTTAAAATTAATGAACTCGCAAAAAGTCAATAAAAAGCCGTCTTAAAATACCTGCCAGTAAGGGTTTATCTGATCCATAACCCGCCTGATTATTACATCTTTTCCCTGATCAGCCTCGTATTCCATCCGGTCCAGGTCGTCTTCCGAGATATGGGTGTCACCCCTCATTTCCCCAAGCATCGCCTTGATCGATTCCGTCAGGCCTTCAACATGATAGCCTCCCTCGAGGACGGCGACCAGGCGCCCCTGGCAGCAGGCCGCGGCGATATCCATGAGGATTCTGGTCATGCAGACATAACCCTTGGCGGTGACCCGCATATCTCCCAGGGGGTCCTGAAAGTAGGAGTCAAAACCTGCCGAAAGGAGAATCAGTTCCGGTTTGAACTTCATGGCCACCGGTTGGAGGATGCTGCGGAAGGCCTTGACGTGGAGGGAGTCATCAGAGCGGGCCTTCAGAGGGACATTGATCGTGTATCCCAGCCCTGTGCCTATCCCGGTTTCGGACAGGACCCCGGAACCGGGATAGGCGGGATACTGATGGGTGGAGAAATAAAGGACCTTATTGTCCCCGTAAAAAATACCCTGGGTGCCGTCGCCGTGATGGAGGTCCCAGTCGGCGATGAGGATGCGCTTGAGGCCATATTTCGTTTGGGCGTAACGGGCGCCGATGGCCACATTGTTGAACAGACAGAAGCCCGCCGCCTGATCCTTGCTTGCGTGGTGTCCCGGGGGGCGGATCAGGGCAAAGGCGTTATCCACCTCACCGGTCATAACGCCGTCGATGGCATTGAACAGGCCGCCTACAGCGAGCTTTGCCGTATCGTAAGAATCAGGCGTCGTCTGGGTGTCGGGGTCCAGGGAGAAGTTGCCCTTCCCCGCCGTGCTGGCGATGAGGCCGATATAGGAATGGCTGTGGATGAGACCGATTTCCTCGGAGGTGGCATAACGGGCAGGGATGGAAACAAATTTCCCCTCCATGTCCGGCCGATCCAGCATGGCATAAACGGCTTCCAGGCGCCGGGGGGATTCAGGGTGATAAAACCCTTCTCCATGTCTTAAATATCTGTCATCGCAGACAATTCCCGTTCTAAGGGGCATAGGGTGAGTCCTGGTTCGTATGGTAGTTTCCCTCTTCTTGCGGACACGATCACTGTGCCTGTGAGGACCGTCCCGCTTCTACCATAAAATACCTGCAAGTGCAAAAATATTTACCATTGACAAGTACTTCACAGGCGCTATATATACCGACACTATGTTTGGTATCGGTCTGCCTGAACTTCTTGTGATTGCCGTCGTGGCCCTGCTGGTCGTCGGTCCGGATAAACTCCCGGGCCTGGCCAAGTCCTTGGGAAAGGGATTCCAGGAATTCCGCCGGGCAACGGATGACGTCACGGACTCCATCAAGGACACCCTGAAGCCCGAAGATATTAAAAAAGACGTCAATGATTTTAAGGACTCCCTCCTTTACGGCAAGGAAGACGAGCAAGATAAAGACAAAGAAACAACCCCCAAAACCCAAGCCTGAAGATCCATCATTAATATACTTATTCCATGGACCGAGCAGAAGACGAAAAACTACCGTTAGCTATCCATCTTAAAGAATTGCGGACCCGCTTGGTGAATATTCTTATTGGCCTCGGCGTCGGGTTTTTCGCCTGCTATTATTTCAAGGACCTTTTATTTAAGATCATTGCGCGACCCCTGGTGGCGGTGCTTCCGAAAGGCAGCCACATGATCTTTACCGGTCTGCCCGAGGCGTTCTTTATTTATATGAAGATCGCCTTTTTCGCCTCCCTGCTGATTACGAGCCCCTATACCCTCTACCAGATCTGGAAATTCGTTTCTCCGGGCCTCTATAACTCTGAAAAGAAGTATGTCGTTCCCTTTGTCCTGACCTCCAGCATCCTGTTCATCGGCGGCGTCACCTTTGGATATTTCTTCGTTCTCCCGGCGGCCTTTGAATTTTTTATCTCCTTTTCATCGGAATTTTTAAAGCCCATGGTCTCCTTCCGGGAGTATCTATCCTTTACTATGAAATTTCTCCTGGCCTTCGGTATCTCTTTTGAACTTCCCGTATTTATTTTCTTTTTAACAAAAGCAGGGATACTTAACACCCGCATCCTCACCGGCTATCGACGCTATGCCATTCTGATCATATTCATTGTTGCCGCGGTGCTAACCCCTTCCCCGGATGCCTTCAGCCAGATCCTCATGGCGATTCCCCTGATGATTCTCTATGAAATCAGCATTTTCGTGGCCAGGCGCGTCGAGAAAACAGCCAGGAAAAATAAGGAAGCCGCTGCGGAAGGGGAGGAAGCTTAGCTTTATGACCCGCAAAAGACGCCCCTCGGGCAAATGGGGATTTGCCAGCATCCTTGCCGTCCTGATCGGCCTGGTTGTTGCCCTGGTTCTGGCCGTGACGGGCTATCTCTTCTATTTCTTTTTAGGAGAGCTGCCCAGCGTCGATACCCTCAAGGACTACCGACCGAGCATCGCTACCCGCGTATACGCGGACAACAATGAACTGATTGACGAATTTTTTCTGGAAGACCGGAAGATCATCAAGATCACCGATCTTCCCAAATATGTTGTCCAGGCCTTTGTCGCCGCGGAAGACTCCCGGTTTTTCGAGCATAAGGGACTGGATTTTCAGGGCATATCCAGGGCATTTTTTAAGAATCTCCAGGCCGGACGCATTGTTCAGGGGGGTAGCACCATCACCCAGCAGGTGGCGAAGGCCCTCTACCTGTCCCCTGAAAAGAGATATATCCGGAAAATAAAAGAGGCGATTCTAGCTTATAAGATCGACCATTATCTGACCAAAGAGGAAATTCTCAATCTCTATCTGAACCATATCTATCTGGGCCACGGCACCTATGGCGTCGAGGCGGCCGCCCAGGGTTATTTCGGGAAAAGCGCCCGGTACCTGACCCTGCCGGAGGCGGCCATCCTGGCGGGGCTTCCCAAGGCGCCCAGCGCCTACTCTCCCTTTACCCATTTCGATCGCGCCCGTCAGCGGCAGGCCTATGTTCTCGAGCGGATGGAGGAAGACGGTTATATCACGAAACAGGATCGGGAAAGGGCCCTGAGTGCCTCGTTGCCCCTCCGTTCCGTAAAACCCAAGGAAAAGGTCGCCCCCTATTTTATTGAGCACATCCGGCGCTATATCGTCGAGAAATATGGCAGCGACGTCCTGTACAAGGAAGGTCTGGAGGTTTACACGACCCTGAATATCGAGGCGCAGAAGGCAGCCCGTGACGCCGTAGAGCGGGGATTGAGCGAGCTGGAAGAACGTCAGGGATACGATCGGGGCCTCGTCCAGGGCGCCCTTATTGCCATGGATGTGAGAACCGGCGCCGTCAAGTCCCTGGTGGGGGGCCGGGAGTTTTCAAAAAGCGAGTTCAACCGGGCGACCCAGTCCCGGCGCCAGCCGGGATCGGCATTCAAACCCTTTATATATACGGCGGCTTTCGACAAGGGCCTGACCCCTTCGACCCGATTTGTCGATGACCCGATTCAATTTCCCGACCCCTCCAAACCCGGCGGCTTCTGGCAGCCGAAGAACTTCGACGGGAAATTCAACGGTCCCACGACCCTGAGAAACGCCATCGTTCAATCCCGGAATATCATCACCATCAAGGTTCTCCAGGATATCGGCGTCGATTACGCCACGTCCTATGCCAACGTAATGGGAATAACCTCCCCGCTGGGACGGAATCTGTCCCTGGCTTTGGGCAGTTCCGGCGTGACCCTGCTGGAGATGGTGAGAGGCTTCGGTGTCCTGGCCAATCAGGGTAAGCGGGTAACGCCATATTTTATCACGAAGATTGTTGATCGGACCGGCCATGTCTTCGAAGAGAATCAACCCAAAGTGGAACAGGTCATCGATTCCCGGATCGCCTTCATTTCTTCCTATATCATGCAGGATGTTGTAGAAAGCGGGACGGGGAGGCGGGTCAAAAGCATCGGCCGGCCGGTGGCGGGAAAGACGGGAACGACCAACGATGTCAGGGACGCCTGGTTCCTCGGCTTTACGCCGTCCCTGATCACGGGGGTATGGGTAGGCTTCGACCAGGAAAGATCCCTCGGCCATCAGGAGGTCGGGGGCCGGGCGGCAGCCCCGATCTGGCTGTATTTTATGTCCAAGGCCCTGTCCGGGGCGCCGATCGAGACCTTCCCCGTGCCGGAAGGCATCGTCTTTGTCAAAGTTAACCCGAAGACGGGGTTTCCCAGCTCCGGACCAGGAACAATCTATGAGAGCTTTCTGGAAGGAACCACGCCTCCCGGAGCAGTACCCGTTGACGCCGAGCAGGTAAAACCGGAAGAAATGATTCCGAAAGAAGAGGCGGAATAAGGAAAAATAATACCTAAGGAGGATACACGACGATGAGAATATGGAGAAAAATGGTTGCTGCCGTTAGTGGCGTTACCGTTCTGGCCGTGGTTTTCTCGATGACTGTTTTCGCGGGAGGACCACCGTTAAAGGAAAAGCCCTGCGGTTTTTGCCACAAGGACTACAAGGTCATCATGCCGAAAACTCATCCCGATGTGGGCGCCGCCGCGGCAAATTCATGTCTGTCTTGTCACGCCCCCGATCCGGCCCGGGCCGGGGCCAACAAATTTTCTACGGCGATACATAACGCCCATAAGGAGGGGGGAAAGACGACGCTGGAGTGCGCCGCCTGTCATGCCTTGTAATGAAACGGATTCCATGCCGGCTTGGCTATTCACGTAACCCTTAACGACTCGGAGGCTGACAATTCCTGACTTCAAGAAATATCTGGAAAGAATTAAAGCAGGGCAAAAGGGGCTGAATCCTTTTATGGATTTCATCGGCATTGAGCCCATTGAATTAAAAGAAGGCTACGCCCAGTTTCGTATGCCTGTCCGTCCCGAATATTTACAAGGTGCGGGCAAAATGCAGGGCGGCCTGATCGTTGCGCTGGCAGATGAAACCATTGCCCATGCCATGGTTACGACATTAACACCCAATGAAGGATTGACCACGATTGAACTCAAGAGCAACTTCCTGGCAGCGGTAAGTTCAGGCAAGCTTATTGCTACAGCAAGCGTATTTAAAAAGGGCAGCAGTCTGGTTATCGGAGATTGTTTGGTGACGGATGAGAAAGGAAAGAATATCTGCCGTGTCTCAGCGACATTTCTCTTATTAAAAGAGAAGGGGAAAAAGGACACATAATAAAGAGGTTCATCCGTTTATTACCTTACATACCTGTTGACAAAAAAGCCTGCCCATCGTATCATTTACCGCCTTTGTTAGCAGACTCACCCCCTAACCGGATAGCAAACGTCAGTCTCATTAGCGTTCTTAAAATTTATGAGGTGCTCCAGATGGAAGAAAATAAATCGAAAGAAAATGATGTGGAAGACATGATGGATGGCATGATGAAGGCTTCTACGGATTTCTGGACCTCCATGCTCAAGGCTGTCCCCGACGGGGGGGGGATCAAGAATCGCTATGCCGAATCCATGGAAGCGACGCTGAAGCGTATGCAGTCCGCCTCGTCCGCCCTCAATGATCCCCAGATGGCCGATGCCATTCTCAAAGGCCTCAACACCCTGCCGGAATTTTTCTTGAAAATCTCCAAAGCAGGCTGGGAAGCATCGGCCCGGCTCCAGAAAAAGGCTGCGGAAAAAGCCGGTAAGATCGGCCAGAAAACAGAAGCATATCAGTTCGAAAACCTGGATCAGGGCATCTTCAAGGCCTGGCGGGAAATTTATCAGGAAGAGTTCAGCCAGTATCTCCAGATACCTCAATTAGGATTGACCCGCTATTACCAGGAAAGGTTGAATCATCTGCTGGACCAGTCCAATGTTCTCAACGCCTCCCTTTCCGAATTCCTTTATCTCCTCTACCTGCCCATGGAAAAATCGATGAAGGTCTTCCAGGACAAGATAGAGGACCTCTCCAAAGAGGGAAACATCCCTGACAAGGCCAAAGACTATTACAATCTCTGGGTCAAGATTCTGGAAGGTCATTACATGAACCTGTTCAAGTCCCCGGAATACCTGGTGTCCTTCCGGGAAATGCTCAGTCAGGCGGAAAATTTCATAACTGCAAAGAACGAAGTCCTTCAGGACATCCTGCAATCACTGCCGGTTCCCACCAACCGGGATATGGACAATATCTACAAGGATCTCTACCTGTTAAAAAAGCGTGTGAAGGTCCTGGAAAAGGAACTTGCCGGGAAAGAAAAGAAGTAAAAGGAGGTGACGCTTATGGATCAACCGAAGATTTCCCTCGACCTGATTTTAGCCAATATCGCCGCGGAAGCCGAGAAAGCTCAGGATACGGCGACCAAGGCCTCCGAGGTGCTCCTTGGCCCCCTTGAAACCGCTATGGCCACGACGCCCTACGATGTGGTCTATGAAGAAGACCGGGTAAAGCTGAAGCATTACCGCACTCCCGGTGATGTAACCCTGAAAACACCGCTGCTGGTAACCTACGCCCTCATCAACAGGGAAACGATGCTTGATCTGCAGCCCGACCGGAGCGTTGTCCAGACCTTTCTCAACAGCGGCATCGATCTCTATATGATCGACTGGGGCTACCCGACCCGGCAGGACCGTTTTGTCACCATTGATGATCATGTTAACGGGTATATGGACAACATCGTGGATTACATTATCGAAAAGACCGGGGTCCCAAAAATCAATCTCATGGGGATCTGCATGGGTGGCACGTTTTGTGTGATCTACTCCGCCCTTCATCCGGAAAAGATCAAAAATCTCATTACCACCGTGACCCCGACCAACTTCGATACGGACAAGGGCCTCCTTCATATCTGGATGCGGGCCATCGACACGGACAAGATTATCGACACCTTCGGCAATCTCCCCGGCGATTTTATGAACCTCGGTTTTCTCCTCCTTAATCCGGCCCGGCTGATGATCGACAAGTATGTGGGGTTCTTCGAGAACATGGGGAGCAAATCTTTCGTCGAGAATTTTGTCCGGATGGAGAAATGGATCTTTGACAGTCCCGACGTACCCGGGGAAACCTTCCGCCAATTCGCCAATGACTTCTACAAGAAGAACCTCCTGATCCAGAGCAAGCTCGAGATCGGAGGAAAGCGCGTCGATTTGAAGAACATCACTATGCCCCTGCTTAACTTCTACGGCATCTACGATCACCTCGTCCCCCCGGAGGCCTGTAATCTCATCACCAAATTTGTCGGTAGTTCCGATACCGAGGATATCACTCTGGATACCGGACACATCGGCATTTACGTCAGCTCCAAATGCCAGCGGGAGTTTGCCCCAAAGATCATCAGATGGTTGCGGGAACGTGACGGCGAGCAACGACCCGTTGCCGTGGCTACTGAAAATGCAGGAGAGCAGCCTTCCCCGGCTCCAAAATTAGAAAGGCCTTCCCGTCCGGCGGCAGGGGAAAAACCTGTCCGGTCCGTAAGGCCAAGGCCGGCAAGGCCAACTCACACAAGAAAAGAACAGAACGTCAAGCCATCCTTGACACAGGTAATTCAGGAAACCATTTAAAGGGGGGGACAAATCCATGCCGGAAAAACACAGCTATTTAAAGACGTTCATCAAGATCAGCGACGCCTTTGGCACCACCAAGGATATGGACGCCCTGCTGCACTTGATCGTGGACAGCGCCATTTCAACCATGAAGGCAAAGGCGGCCTGCCTGTTTCTGGCTGATGAGGAGAAGGGGATTTTCAAGGCCGTCGCCCAGCGGGGATTATCGCCGGATTATCTCCACGCCGGCTATGGCCATGCGGACAAACTACTTCCCATCTTGAGGAAGGAAGGTTTCATATACTATCAGGATGCGACAACGGATCAGCGCCTGGAAAACCTGGATCGAAAAAAGGCGGAAGGCATCGGGTCCATCATTGTCGTCCCGGCCTTGGTCAAGGGCGAAATTATCGCCGTCCTCTCCATTTACATGGCAAAAATCCGGGAATTCAACAAGGATGAAGTGGAATTCCTCCAACTCATTGCCGGGCAGGGTGGCTGGGCCATCGAGATCAAGAGGGCTGTCGATCAACTCCGCACCAATACGAAGCTGTTCCTGAGCTTGGCGGCTAATATCGCCTCGAGCCTCGACATCAAGGCGATTCTCCAGACCCTGACGGAAGAGGTGGCCAAGGCCTTAGGGGTAAAGGCCGCTTCCATCCGCCTTCTCAACGATGAGCGAACGGTCCTGCAATTGGTGGCCAGTTACGGGCTGAGCGATAAATATCTGAAAAAAGGACCCATTTCCGCAGAAAAAAGCATTGCCGAGGCCCTGAACGGCAAACCGGTGGCCATAGCCGACGCCTATACGGACAAGGGGGTGCAGTATAAAAATGAGAAAAAGGAGGAAGGGATCATCTCCATCCTTTGTGTCCCCATCAAGGCGAAGGACGAGGTCATAGGCGTCCTGCGCCTTTACAGCGGGACGAAGAGGACTTTTTCGGAGGATGAGCTCGGACTTGTCACGGCCTTGGCCTGCCAGGGCGGATTGGCCATCCAGAATGCCAGCCTCTACCTGATGCTGCAAGCCGACCTGAAGGATATGAAAGAGTCAACCTGGACGCATAAATGCTGGTTTTAGAGAAAAGGGAGGGGAAGGAAAATGATCGGGAAAACCATTGATGCCATTAAGGTAGGGGATGCGGCCGAGTTTGCCAAGACCGTCACGGAAACCGATGTTTACCTGTATGCAGGGATAACCGGGGATCTAAATCCGGCCCATATCAATGAATCCTATGCCGCGGGGACTTTTTTCAAGACCCGGATTGCCCACGGAATGCTGACGGCGGGTTTCATATCTTCCATTCTGGGCATGCAATTGCCTGGTCCGGGGACAATCTATCTTCGTCAGGAATTGAACTTTCTCGCCCCGGTGCGCATGGGAGACACAATTACGGGCAGGGCCGAGGTTGTAGAAATCATTCGGGAGAAGAACCGCCTCCGCCTCCGGACCACCTGCCGGAATCAGGACGGGACTCTTGTTCTGGACGGAGAGGCGCTGGTTAGTCCGCCCAAAGCCCCCAAAGCCTGACGGCTCCGGAAAAAGCCCATATGCTGCGTTGCGCTTTATCCTTCGTTACTGCGACGTACGCAAAAGTACGTCTCATTCCTCAGGACTCGCGCGCCTTGCCTCTGGAGCTTTTTGCGAAACCGTTTGTCTGTGCTTAATTTGTCAATGCTTCTTTTTTCCGGAACGATCGACTTTGGCTTCCTGATCGAACAGGACAGCCATATTTTTTAAGAGATCCTGGAACTGGTTGTGTTGCTTTTTCATCAGTTCCTGGAGGTCCTCGATGGCGGCGGGAGAACCGAGCCCCTCTTCAGACAGGAGCCTCTTCAGGCCGCGAATTGTTTCTTCCTGCTCAGCCACGGTCTTTTCAAGGGCGGCGCATTTCCCAGTCAGGGTTTCATACTCTTTCTTAGGGACAACCTCCATCAGGGCAAGGCTTTCCCGGAAGGACTTCTGGAAGGTTTCCACTGACTTCTGCCAGAATTCCGTATAATCCGGTGATCCCTCTTCGAACTTGTCCAGATTGTAAGCCTTGCGGAACATGGCTGTTAAAGACTCATAACCCACCAGCCCCTGACCGAACCATTTTCTGAAATCCTCGACCTGTTTTTGCCCTTTGGCCATGTTCTGAAATAACTGTCCCCAGAATTCATAGAAATTACGATCCATCGCTATTCATCTTCCCTTCTTCCAGATCAAGCTGGAAACGCACCGGTCCCCGGTAACCATTACCGAACCGGGTATGGAGAGCGCATGCCGAACGCGGATCAGACCAGGAGGTAGCAATTGCCCCATGTCCTTTCGGAAAGGGCGTCACTTCCACATCGATATAATCCGCAGGAACCAGGGCGGCATCCTTGTCAACAAGATCATCCCCTTCTGCATAACAGAGGAGCCAGGGGATTCCTTTTTCTTTGATACCTTTAAAATTTAGCGTTTTACCGAAAAGCTGAACCGGCAGGGTTCCATCTTCAGTGACCGGAATCGTATAGGAATCGAAGCTGAGTTTTGTGATCCCTTCGGGAAGGTCCATCCGGTCATAAATCAGCCAGTGGTTCAGAGCCGCCGCCGTTTTGCCGATTTCCGAACCTCTAATGTTACTGAGGTCCCGATGGAGAGAAACAAAGGGCGCCTCTTTCTCCATGCTTTTTAATTTATAGACCCAGCTCATAACCTTGCCGTCGACAATCCTGTTCCCATTGGGTAAATGCTTTCCGGCGTAATTAAGATCCCGAAATCTGGAAGGTAAATGCTGCATGTACTCCACGAGAGATTTGCTCCGGGTACCGTCCATGGGGGCGACACAGGTGACGAGGGCGTCAACCAGACCATCGAGTTCGCCGGAGAGGATATCCAGAACGGCCATGAACCCGCCCTGACAGAAACCATTCAGGGTAACGGAACGGCCATGGCTTGCTTTCAGCAATTCGCAGAACCTGCGGGTATCGCGGGCGTCGTCTTCCCCTGTCATTACTTGCACCGCCTCCGTCGTCTGGATGTCTTTGAGGATACGGATGTAGGTCGGGATGCCCTGATCGGCAAAGGCGTGGACGTAACTCTTCTTTTCATCGGGCAAGAAGGCCAGAATATTCGGCCCCAGGACGTAAGGGTGGATGATCATAATTGGTTTTCCGTCCTTCCGGGGAAGGATGCTCCGGTCCCGGGAAAGGACCTGATACAGGAGAAACCGCTCCGTTTCATCCGTTTTGATATACCCTCCGTCATCGAAGTGAAAGCCGAATTCTCCGCCTATCCTCTTTATAGCCTCGGGATACCGATTGATGACGTTATCGGTGAGACGAGCCAGACTGGCTGCATAATTAGTAATGTTGTCCTCTTCATCTCCATAAAGACTATTGAGCATAGAAATGAAGGCCCTTGCAGTTTCTTGCTTGTAGAAATCCCGGAAGCCCCTGAGAGAACCCGTCATCCCCTGCTCGGCGATCTGAAGATTGAACTTCAACAACTCATAGTAGTCGGCCGCGCTTTGGATCGGGAAAGTGCTTGACAGCTTTTCCTTCTCAAGACGGTTGAAGCCCTGCCATGCCGTCCAGAAGGGGACCATAAAATCGGCCATATAGACAAGAACTCCGAGGCCATAGAGCTGACCGGCCTTGAGCATATCGGTTGTGACCCCCATCATCTTTCCGGGAGCCTCTCTGAACCTCGCCGTATAGACGGACGCTATGCGGTTTAGTGCCTGTTGGTTAAGGTATGACATAAAAACAATATTTCTTTCCGAATTAAGACTGATATGCTCGCAAAAAGTAAATTTTCCCCTCTTCCGGCAGGAGGCTATTGAGGGTGGGGGGAGAAAGGTATGAATTGTTTGATTATCAGTCCCCATCCTAACCCTCCCCCGCCAAAGGGGGAGGGAATCTTCAGACTTTTCGCGAAGCTGTCAAATTGCTGTTATTATTTAACTATTCCTTTGGCGCCAGATACCCTTCTATTTTCTCGTAGCCGTCTTCAACCTTGGCCTTAAAGTCTTCACGGCCTTTCTTGTAGGTTTTTACCCATTCCCCCATGGCCTTCTTGCCTTCCTCGGGAAACCACTTGTTCTGCTCCAGCCACATGTTGAACATCTTTTCCGCCTGATCCTGCATGACCACCATGGCCGAGAAGGACCTTTCAAAAGCCATCTTGTTGAAATCGAACATCTGCTTTGAAATCTGCTTTGGATCCATTTTGTTTCCTCCTTTTTTGTTTATCAGGCTACTTGCCCGCTTTTACCTTTGTTTCCTGGGTCTGCTTGTTGAAACCGGCAAAAAAATCTTCCACTTTCTTGAAACTATCGTTTGCGGAAGTCTTGAAATCCGACCGACCCTTCTTGTAAGCCTTTACCCAGTCCTGAATCGCGGTTTTTCCTTCTTCCGGCACCCAGGGAGACTGTTCGAGAAACATGCTCACCATGCGTTCCGTCTGCTCCTGCATAATCGACATCGCGTTAAAGGTGTTGTCGAATGTTGCCTTATGAAAATCGACCATCTGTTTGGCAATTTTTCCCTGTTCCATGATTGTAATACCTCCTGCTTGTTTTTTCAGCTATTATAAGTCCGTTTTTTGGTTTGTCAAGGGAAAAATGTTGCAACGCACAATATTTGTTTTCCATTCCAAACACACATCGGAAGCATTATTGATCTGAAATATGCTTTAATATTGAATGTCTATCAATTTATCGCATAATGTATCCCCTAAACCCAGGTGCTGAATAAAAAAGTATTTGTTGCGTTATGTCAATATCCCTGCTATGGGGATGATCAATAATCGGGGAAAATACTATGCCAGAAAAGCTCCTCTACAAAAAATACGGAAACCGCCGGCTCTACGACACGGCAAAAAGCAGCTATGTGAATCTTGATGATATCACCCGCACCATCCGCGAGGGCCGGCAGGTCCAAGTCATCGACGCCAAGACCAAGGAAGATGTTACCTCCTTCATACTGACCCAGATCATTCTTGAAGAATCAAGGAAGAGAAACTTCCTTCTTCCCTTGCCGCTCCTCCATCTTATTATCCAGTTTGGCGAGAATATTCTCAATGAATTTTTTCAAAAATATTTGGAACAGGTATTGAAAACTTACCTGTCCTATCGGACGGTGACGGATAGCCAGTTCAAAAAGTGGCTGGACCAGGGCATTGACTACTCATCCATCAAGCCCTTCAATCCTTTCTTTGACATTTTTAAAAGCCCTTCCGATTCCCAGGAAAAAAGAACTGGCGAAACATAAAAGGTATAGAATCCGAACATTTTCATGAAAGCCTTGACAAGAAACGGCCATTCTCATAACATGGCTTTAGGAAAAGGAGACGGGAGAGAGAGCATGGAGGATGAACAGAGAGTATCCAGGAAAATCGTCATTCATTATACCGCTGAGAATGTTGATCAACCCATCATCTGTCAGCTTGTTAAAACCCATGACCTGGTCTTCAATATCCTTAAAGCCCGGATCTTCCCCAAACGGGAAGGCATCATTGTCCTGGAATTGAGCGGCAACAAGGAAAACTTTAACAACGGGATTCGTTATCTCAAAGAACAAGGTCTTAAGGTTGAGCCCCTATCCAAGAGTGTCAACCAGAACGTCGACAAGTGTGTCCACTGCGGTGCCTGTACCGCCTTCTGTCCTACCGACGCCCTGTCCTTTGAATTGGACACGCAACGGGTGTTATTTGACGCCGAGAAGTGCAACGGCTGTGAACTCTGTGTCTCAGCCTGTCCGGTCCGGGCCATGGAGGTCAATATTTTCTGAGCATGATCAATCTTTTCGGGGAACCTCCTTGTCTTTACTGATAACCTTGCTGACGCTGTCCGTGATCTCCACGCCCTTACCAATGATTTCCTTGCCCTTATCATAGGCGACTTTCCCCTTGTCCATCACCTGCCCTGCCTGTTCCTGTGTCTTTTTTATGGCGTTGGTGAGATCCTCGGGGGATTTTTTGGGGGCGGTAAAGTAGAAATAGCTCCCCGTCAGTATCAAGATAAGGAGAAATAACAGGGCCAGTTTGATCAGATTCTTGAATAGAAAATAAATAATGATCAAGGCGACAGTAATAACGGCAATGACGGCAAATTGATGACTATGAATTAAAGACCACATTGTTTCCATGAATCGACGCCCCGTTATCCGTTTGAATGCAACCTGGCATGAAAATTTAACTACTATGAGTTTTTCCATTAACGGATAATTTAAAAAAAATCCAGTTATCCTTTCGTCTTGACAAAAGAATCTAGCAACGGCTAAGGTTGAAATATGCGGGTAGCGATCACCACTCTGGGTTGTAAAGTAAATCAATACGAATCGGCGGCCATGGGCGAATCACTTGAAAAACAGGGCTTCCACCTCGTACCCTTCCCTGAGGAGGCAGACTTTTATATTATTAATACCTGTACGGTAACGGGGCGGACAGATTACCAGTCACGCCAACTGATCCGCCGGGCCGGAAAACGAAATCCCCGGGCCGCCATTATTGTCACGGGGTGCTATGCCCAGACCGCCCCGGATGTCTTTACCGGCATGCCCGGGGTGACGGTCGTGGCGGGGACCATGGAAAAGGATTGCATTGCCGAAATTATCGGAGAAATTCAGAAAAGCTCGTCATTCGGGAAGGCAGCCGGGCCTGGCCCATCCGTCCGGGTAAGCGACATCGGGGAGGGCGTAACGGACTGGGAAGTCCGTCCCGTATCCAGGTTTCCAGGGCACACGCGGGCCTTCCTGAAGATTCAGGATGGATGCAACGCCTTTTGCAGCTACTGCATAGTCCCGTACGCCCGGGGACGGAGCCGCAGCATCGGGCAGGAAAAGGTCATGGATAGGATTGAGTCCCTGGCCCAAAACGGATACCGCGAGGTTGTCCTGACCGGCATCCACCTGGGGGCCTATGGAGAGGACCGGCAAGACGGATCTTCTCTCGCCGGGATATTGGGGCAGGTGGAAGAAAACCGGACCGTAGAACGACTGCGCCTGAGCTCCCTCGAACCCAGGGAAATTACCGATGAGATTCTGGAACTAATGAAAAGCTCCGGGATCGTTTGTCCGCACCTCCATATCCCCCTGCAAAGTGGGAATGACGGTGTTTTGTCCAGAATGGGGCGCAATTACGATGCCGCCTTTTTCCTTGAACTGATGGCGAAGGTCTTTGCGAGCAGGCCGGATATGACCGTGGGAATGGACGTTATGGTCGGTTTCCCGGGAGAAGATGAAGAGGCGTTTGAAAGTACGGTAGCCCTGATTGAGTCCCTGCCCATCGCGTATCTCCATGTTTTTCCTTATTCACGGCGTCCGGGAACGGCGGCGGCCCGGATGGGAAATCAGGTGGGGGAGGGAGAAAAAAAAAGACGGGGACAGAGGCTCCGGGAACTTGGAATGATGAAACGCCAGGCCTTTCTGGGAAGATTTATCGGCTCAACCATGCCGGTGCTTATTGAAAAAAGAAAAGATCGCCAGAGCGGTTATTTGAAAGGATTCACACACAATTACCTGCCCGTGCTGCTTCAGAATGGATGTGCGGAAATGGTCAACACCATTGTATTCGTGAAACCGGAAGCGATAATTGCCGGATCGCTGGTAGGAAGAACATATCATGGACAATGAAAAAACACGGGCATTTGAAGATATCGAGCAGGCGCTGGGATATGTTTTTAAGGACCCCCTGCTCATTGCCGGCGCCTTTACCCACCGCTCTTATACCAACGAGAATCCGTCCCTCTCGGGTCAGGACAATGAACGCCTGGAGTTCCTCGGGGACGCTGTTTTACAGCTATGCATAAGCGATCTCCTGATGAGGAGTTTCCCCGATTTTGCGGAAGGTCAGCTTTCCAAAATGCGGGCGACCCTGGTTAATGAACAATCCCTGGCGGCCTTGGGCAGGAGATTCGGTCTGGGAAATCATCTCTTCCTGGGCAAAGGGGAGGAGGCTTCCGGGGGCCGGGGGAAAACATCCCTCATCGCCGACACCTTCGAAGCCCTCATGGCCGCCGTCTACCTCGACGGTGGATATGGACAAGCCTCCCGGCTCATTGCCGACCTGTTTGCGGAAATGATTATCGCCGGCAAGGGAGGGGTTGCTCCTTATCGGGATTATAAATCAGCCCTCCAGGAACTTTGCCAGAGCCGTTTCCACGAGACGCCGAAATATCAACTCCTCAATGAATACGGACCTGATCATGACAAGACCTTCGAAGTGGAATTGGCAGTGGCTGAATCCGTGAAAGAAACAGGGACAGGCAAAAGCAGGAAGGAAGCGGAACAGCAGGCGGCCAGAAAAGTCCTGGAATATTTTGAGACCCTACAAGCATCATGATCATCCCTTTCTTTATTCAAAACCGTGGCTGTCCACACCGTTGCGCCTTCTGCAACCAGCAGATCTCCGGGGACCGGGGACCGGCTGATTGGACGGACAAATCTTTTCATGAAAAGGTCAGGGACTTTTTAGCTTCCCGCGCCTCCAAAGAAAAGCAGTCAAAAGGGGTGCAGATTGCCTTTTACGGGGGGAATTTTACGGGTCTGGCTGCCTCGGAACAGGACCGCCTCCTTGGCCTGGCGCAGCATCATGTGGAGGGGGGGGCAGTGGAAGGGATCAGGATTTCTACCCGTCCTGACGCCCTGCATATGCCTGATCTGGAGCGCCTGGCGGCCTTCGGTGTCAAAACCGTCGAACTGGGCGCTCAGTCCTTTGTTAACCGGGTTCTGGAGGCTTCACAGCGGGGACACACTACGGAGGATGTTGAACGCACAGTCAAACTTTTAAAAGACTACGGCTTTGCGGTGATCCTGCACCTGATGGCGGGTTTGCCCGGAGATAACCGCCGGGGCTTTAGTGAAACTGTGGCTCGAACGATTGACCTGCGACCTGACGGGGTGAGGATTCATCCCACCCTGGTCCTGGCAGATACACCGCTGGCAGAAGACTTCCGGCGGGGACGCTATCATCCCCTATCCCTAGGGGATGCGGTTGATCTCTGCAAGGAGGCCTGCCGTCGTTTTCAAAAGGCGGAGATCCCGGTTATCCGCCTGGGTCTCCAGACAACGGATATGATGACCGGTCCCGGCGCCGTTCTTGGGGGGCCATATCACTCCGCCTTCGGTTCCCTGGTTGCCGAGGCACTCTGGCTGGAGCGGACCGTAACATTACTTGACGGCGCCGATGTCCGGGACAAAAAGGTGACGGTGTATGTGCCGGCAAGGCAGGAAAGCGCCTTCCGCGGCAACAGGAACTGCAACATTCAGCGATTACAGCAACAATTCCGGTTCGCGGCCCTGGAGATCAAACCCGGGGGTGAGACCCTTAATTACAGCAGTTCCTGAAAGGACGAGGGAATAAGTATGTTCAAGTCGGGCTTTATCGGCATCGTGGGCAGACCGAATGTTGGCAAATCAACGCTTCTCAACAGCATCATGGGAGAAACCATTGCCATCACGAGCCCCAAACCGCAAACAACGAGAAACAAGATCATGGGCATCAAGCATCTGGCCGATGGGCAGATGATCTTTTTGGACACCCCGGGGATTCATGACCCTCATAAGCCCCTGAATACGGCCATGGTGAAAACGGCCCGAAATGTTTTTAGCGATGTCGATGTACTGCTGGTGCTTATTGAGGCCGGCAACCGTATCTACCCTGATGACCATGTCTTATTTGCATCCCTCACATCTTATCACCAGCAGGCGATCCTGGTAATAAACAAGATCGATCTTATCAAAAAAGAAACGCTCCTGCCTCTCATTGACGAAGCCCGCGCAGCCTTTCCCTGCCGGGCGTTCTTTCCCCTTTGCGCCCGGACCGGTGACGGCGTCCCGGTCCTCCTTCAGGAAATCCGGGATCTCCTCCCGGAGGGACCGCCTTACTTCCCGGAAGACATGCTCACCGACCGTTCGGAAAGGTTTATCGCCGCCGAGATCATCAGAGAAAAAATTCTCCTCCTGACACACCGTGAAATCCCGTATGCGGCGGCGGTCGTCATCGAGGCCTTCGAGGAAGTGGAAGGGAAGGACCTGATTCGCATCCAGGCCACTATTCATGTGGAACGGGATTCCCAGAAAAAGATCCTTATCGGCCAAAAGGGCTCCATGCTGAAAAGAATCGGGACGGCGGCCCGTCTAGATATGGAACGTTTCTTTGCCGCCAGGATATTCCTCGAGATGTTTGTGCGGGTTCAAAAGGACTGGACGCACAGCGAGCGACTGGTAAGAGAATTCGGGTACGATCAATAATGACGGCTTCGCAAAAAGCCCGGATGCGGCGTTGCGCTGCATCCTTCGTCACTGCGGCGTACGACAGGTACGCCTCATGACTCATGATTGGCGCACCTTGCCTGCGGATCTTTTTACGAAGCCGTCGATTACAGACAAATTCTCGACTTTTTATGGGGTCATTAATAATTACAGTCGGGAAATAAAATATTTTTAAGGGAGGTAAACATGCGGTCTTGCGGAAATTGTTTCTCGGCAAAGGGTTTTCTGATCGGCGTAATCATCGTCATTTCTCTTATTAGCTTCAGCGGTTGTACCAGGTATGTCTGGTATCATCATGACCAGAAGACGCCGTTGAACTTTCAGAATGACAAGTTCAAATGCGAGGAGGACGTGGCTAAGTTCAGTGCCGATGCGGGAAAGCCGGTGGATGAAACTGTCATTAGAGGCCGGATGAATGATTGCATGAAAGGGCTTGGGTATGGATGGGGACCGGCTGGCGATGTTCCCGACGATTCCTTTGTTTATGAAGATAACAGGTAACAGGGTGAATAAATGTTCCGGCAGGTGCTTATGGAGCTTGTGAGTTTCACTATCGCCGGCAGTATTTCCTTGACATGCAGGACGGGACCTCTTAATGTCCGTCCCGGCAGGTATTATGCGCCGTCAAAGGAGCTTGTCGACATCGCCGCTTCGCGGTCTGCGGTAAAAAAAATATCGAATCCACGGGATTGTCCGTGAAAACATTAATTAAAAGGAGGCAGGAAATGAAGAAAAGGTTGATTGTATTAGCAATGGCTGCCATGCTGGTGGTGGGTGCACAGTTCGCTTTTGCGGCCGATAAGGCAGCAAAGAAACCGGCAGGAGAGCCGGGAGCCATGGTGGTTGATACCGTCAAGGCGACGGCGAAAGTGACGGCCATCGATAAGGCCAAGCGGACGGTGACCCTCGAAATGGACGGCAAGTCCAAGACCATTACGTGCGGTCCCGAGGTCGTGAACTTCGACCAGATCAAGGTGGGAGATCTGCTCAAGGTTACCTACGTGGAAGCTTTGGCGGTCTACATCCAGAAAGCCGGTGCTCCGGCCGGCGGCGAAGAGGTCAAAACCGTAACCCTGGCACCCAAGGGCGCCAAGCCGGGGATGCTCGCGACAGATACCATCGTGCTCAAAGCCAAGATTGATGCTGTGGATGCCAAGAAAGGCACCCTGACAATTACCACTCCGGACAGCAAGACCAAAACCATGAAGGTGGCCAAGAACGCTAAGAACGTCAAAATGCTGAAAGGTCTGAAGAAGGGTGATGATATTGTGGTCCGACACACCGAGGCGTTGGCGGTAGTTATTGAGGCACCCAAGAAGTAAAGGATTGATATCGCAGTCATAACCGCGGGGACGGAATTTTTTAAGGAGGAATGATATGAAAAAGGTATGCGGAATGGGGCTGGTTTTCCTGCTGGTCCTGACGTTTGGCCTGGGAGTCGCCATGGCCCAGGGGAAGTCGCCCGTCGTTACGCAGACGGCATTTGCCAAAATCGACACCAACGGCGACGGCATCATTACCGTGGCGGAATATGACGCCTACTGGAAAGGACGTTTCGCTGACATCGACGCCAACAAGGACGGCAAGGTTATGGCCGCCGAGTTTGAAGCCAGTACCAAGCAGCAGTTCAGCGGCATGGATGCCGGCAAGGACAACGCCTTGGTGGCCCAGGAGTTTGTCGCCTATTATTGCGGTCCCGACGCCAAGACCCCAAAAAAGGCAAAAGCGAAGCCGATGAAGAAAATCGACGCCAACAAGGACGGTAAAATCGGGAAAGATGAATGTGTTGCCTTCTGGATGGCCCGCTACAGCGATACGGATACCAACAAGGACGGCAAAGTAACCATGGATGAATTCCTGGCGGCGGCCAAGAAGCAGTTCAAGGATTTGGACAAGAACGGTGACGGTGTAATTGCCGTGCAGGAATTCGATTATTACTATACGGCCCAGGACGCCAAGGCCAAGAAATAAAAAACCGCAAAAAACCTGTCCAGGATATGGAATCGTTTCCTAAACGATGAATTCCCGGTTCAGAAGCAGCCAAATCTCATCTTTGAGATTTTCGATCCTATATGTGGGGAGGCAACCGTCTCCCCACAGTTTTTTCCGCACCAGACTTTGCAAAACGACACGTTCACCTAATCCCATCAACATGCACGGGTCAATTATATATTTACGGACAAGCTCTTAATAATTGGTTGCACGAATGTTGGGATTACCCCATAATGTGAGTGACGATCGAGAAAGGCGCTCCATGCAAAAAGTTATATTTCTTGTTGATATGAATGCCTTTTTTATAAGTTGTGAAATGACAAGGAATGATTCTCTGGTCGGAATGCCAGCCGCTGTTGCCGGCGATCCGAAGAAGCGTTCGGGAATTATTCTCGCGGCAAACTATGAGGCAAGGTCATGTGGGGTCAAGACGACCATGGTTCTTCACGAAGCTTTGAAACTTTGCCCTAAAATAATCCTGGTACCACCAGATCATCATTTCTATGGGCAGAAATCAAAAGAGGTTATGGACCTGCTAGCGAAGTATACACCGATTCTGGAACAGAACAGCATTGATGAGGCCTGGCTTGATATGACAGGGTGTGAAGGACTTTTTGGCAAACCTCTGGAAGCTGCAAAACGTATTATGGATGAAATCAAAGACAAACTCGGGCTTTGGTGCTCAATCGGAATCGCTGAAAACAAGTTCCTTGCAAAAATGGCAGCGGAAATGAAGAAGCCCCTTGGCATCACCGAACTATGGGAGCATGATATTCGAACAAAACTCTGGCCCCTTCCGGTGAAAGATATGTACGGCATTGGTGCTAAAACCGCCGAAAAGCTGAACCGCATGGGAATACTAACGATAGGTGAGCTTGCGCGGTTTGATATAAACCTCATTGCCAAGGCTTTTGGGAAATCGGGGAATGAAATTTATCTGCATGCAAATGGGATCGACAACTCCCCTGCCATCGCTCGCCTGGCTGATGATATGAAGTCAATCGGCCGCTCAACGACACTACCGGAAGATATATCCGACATTGAGAAAGCAATGATAGTTTTGATGGAACTTGCCGATGATATTGGCATTACTGCAAGGAGGCATGGCAAAAAAGGTCGCACCCTGCATATCACCTTAAAATATTCTGATTTTCAGGTAGTGACAAGGCAGACAATCATTCCTGCAACCTGCACCACTAAGGAAATATACCAGGCTGGGCGCCGACTCCTTGAGCAAAACTGGAACAGGCTCCATCCCGTAAGATTAATCGGCATAAGTCTCTCGGGATTTCGTGAAGATTGCGCTTCGAATCAGATGTCACTTTTTGATCAAATGGAAGACAATGTGAAGAACGATAAAAACGAACTGATTGACAAGGCTATGGACAAAATAAGAAACAAGCATGGATCCGAAATAATAACTTTTGCCGCATTGGTTAAGAAATAGCCGATTGCGAGTATTTAGTGTGACGGCAAAATCTTCCGCTACTTAATAACTTCGGAGTTTCCTTTCTGAGCTGTGTCCGAAAGCCTGCGGATGGACGCAGCAATGTCGCCGCTCAATCCCCCCAACATCCTGCTGTGGGCGGCGATAAGGGCGGCGTAGGTATTTCCCCGGACCGGTTCGGCTAATGTCGTACCTCCCTCCCGTATCTTCCCGTCTGCCGTTGATCGTACCGACCAGATGGCATTCAGCTTGGCTGTCTCTCCCGGAACGGATTCAAAACGCAACACGTCGATAGTGACGCGGTAGGATGGAGACAGGGATACGGTCTGGGGAAACACGGAGACATAAGGGGAGCCCAGGAGCGCCGAAAGATTCTCGGCGACGACGCGGGCGATGTCGTTCTTTAGCGGCGACGCCCAGCGGTTGAATTCATCGACGGTCACCTGATTAGGGGCAACGCTCAGTACAAGCTGGGGGCGATCGACGGCTGCCGGCAAGGATACGGGACCTACGGTGATCGTGAGGGTTGACGTCTCATTCACCGGTTTCGCCATGGGGCTCAGCGTATACAATTGCGGTGACGTTGATGCGCATCCGGCCGTCAGCATGAGCACGGCCAAGGCGCAAAGAATCTTGATGGCAGTTGGTTTATTCATTGTCCCTTCTCCTGTCCCTTCCCGCGAATCAATGCTTCCGGGTGGCTGTCCATGTATTCGGCAAATCCCTTCAAGGCGCGGGCGGCGCGGGTTATCTCTTGCAAAGCCTCCCGCAGCTCTTGATTTGCCGGCGCATCCGGTCCGATCAATGTCTTGTCGGCATTGACCAGTACGCGCTCCGCCGCGGCAACCGCCCGTTTCAAATTTTCCACGGCCGTCTTCACTTCCGGAACTACCTCCGTATCAATACGCCCCAGGAGCTTCTGGGCGTCTTTCAGCGTTTGATCAAGGGTGACTATTGCCTTCTTCGTATCTCTACCGATATCGTCAAAGGGGATTTTTTCTATCTTGTTCAGAATATTCGTGATCCGCAAATGAAATTCCGCCAGACCGCTCGGCATCACCGGCAGTTGGGGGGGGGAGTTTTTCCAGTCGACCTTGACCTTCGGGGCGTGGGGGAAGTAATCGAAGGCGATGAAAAGTTGCCCCGTGACAATATTGCCGAGGTGCAACTGCGCCCGGAGCCCCTTATCGATGAGATGCTGCAAGCCGCCATGACGCTCGCGGAGGGGCTTGTCATGGCCGGGGTCGATAATTTGCCGGTTGTCAAATTGAGAGAGGAAGCGCTCCGGATAATACACGATCAACACCTTGGGTTTAACAGTTTCGGTTGCGGCATCGTAATGAAAAGAGACTTGCTTAACTTCACCGACCTCGAGACCAAGGTAAGTAACGGGAGCGCCGACGGATAGGCCCCGTACCGATTCATTGAATACGAGGACATAAGGATCGGCCTGAAGTTCATGTTTTGCCGTGGCCGCTTCCCGGTTGTCGAAGAGGGAGAAAGCAGTGTTTTCTGCTGCCGGAACCGCTTCCTGAGAGTACAGGGGCGTTTCGAAGGCAATGCCGCCGGCGAGTACTGACGCTAATGATTGGGTATGTATGACAATCCCGTTTGCCCCCAATGCGATGTCGATGCCGCTTGCCTGCCAGAATTTCGTGCCCGTGGTTACATATTTGTCGTAGGGTGCGTTCACGAATATTTTGATATCGACGGACTTGCCGTTTTTCGCCAGGTCGTAGCCGATAACCTGGCCGACATTCAGTTGCCGGAAATAAATAGGGGAGCCGAAGCCCAATGATCCGAGGTTATCCGCTTTCAGCAAGAACTGACGGCCCGGTTCTGTGTTTGTGATGATCGGCGGCGTATCGAGACCATTAAATATCCTTTGTTTTTCCTGCGATTTTCCCGCTTCCAGGCCGATATAATTTCCGGAAAGCAAGGTGCTCATTCCGGATACCCCGCTCAAGCTTACCCGGGGCTGCATGATCCAGAATTTGGTGTCTTTGACCAGGAGATTCTTCGCATTTTTGGCGATCTTCGCCGTCACGACAACATGGGAATAGTCTTCCGAGAGGTTTACCCCCGTAACATGACCGATATTTACGTCCTTGTACTTGACAAAGGTCTTGCCGGCCTCGATGCCCTCGGCTACCTTGAAGGTGATGGTAATCGTCGGTCCTTCGTTAAGAAAACGCTGCACCGCGATCCCGATGGCGACCAGGGCGGCAATGATGGGAATGATCCAGATCACCGAGAAGCGCGCCCGTTTATGGGGCACCGTTGTCGCTTCGGGGATGTTCAAAATGTCGTCGTTTTTACTCATTTCTGTTCTCCATGGTATCGGTGGAATCCCATATCAGCCGGGGGTCAAAAGATTGGGCGGCAAATATGGTCAATACTACTACAGCCGCAAAAAAAACAACGCCGGCCCGGGGCTCAGCCGCCATGAGCGGCTTGATCTGCACCAGGGCGACTACAAAGGCAATGACGAACACGTCGAGCATGGACCAACGGCCAATGAACTCGACCAGGCGATAGAGCTTTACCCGTTCGCGATTGCTTTTGATCGAACGGCGCTGCACGGTAATCAGTAAATAGGCAAGGGCGAATAGTTTCGCCATGGGAATCATCACGCTGGCGATGAGGACAATGAGCGCCAAATGCCATGACCCCGTCATGAAAAGCAGGATAACGCCGTCGATTATCGTGTCCTCCTCGGCGCCTATCAGGGTTATCGATGTCATGACGGGCAAGACATTGGCCGGTATGTAGCAAATTGCCGCAGCGATGATGAGGGCCCAGGTGCGCTGAATTACATTCTTGCGGCGGAATGCGAGTCCGTGGCCGCAGCGGGGACAATAGCTCGTTTCCTTCGCAGGCATCAGCTTTGACAATAGCCCGCAATGCTTGCACAAGGCAAGTCCCGACTGCATGGCCATCGGTTCCCGGGCGGTCATTTCTCTGCCTCCTGGTAATCAATTGTTGGGGAGGAATTTGCGAATACCGGCGCGTTGCCGGCAGACCATTGCACTTGCGCCCAGATCTCTTCGGGGTCGAAGTTTATCGCTATGGCGGTAATGAGGGCGATGAGCGCCCCGGTGGCAAATATCCCCACCCCAATGATGACGGTCGCGAGATCGGCGATCTTGATCAGGGCGACAAGAATGCCGAGCATCATTACCTCGGCCATTGCCCACTCCTGCGCCAGCTCCGCCCAGTGAAGCAGGTTGCCCACCCAAAATGGCACCGGGCGATACCTGCGGGCGGCGACCAGAACTACGATCGTGATCCCGATATATACGGCCGGGGCAACTATGGCGCATAATCCGACGAGAGCCGCCGTCATTTGATGACCCTCCTGCCACATCGCCCAGGCGCCGCCGATGATCGTCGTATCCACCTCGCGCCCCGCCGCTGAGAGACCCATCAAGGGGAACGTATTGGCAATAATAAAAACTATTGCCGCCCCAACCGCCAAGGCCAGCGCGCGTTCGTTGGACCCGGGATTATTGATTGCCAGCACTTTGCCGCACCGGCAGCACAGCGCTTTACCCCGCGGTGGAAGCGAAGGGATATGTTGCAACAGATCGCAATCGGGACAGGCGACGGTATTTTCCGGCATCAGTAACAGTTCCGCAAATAATGGTATATCTTAATGTAATTATTGATGATAATTCTAATTACACAAAAGTGTTGCACATGCATCCATCTTTTACATAATAGTCTAGCATGCCCGATGATTATAATCTACAATGAAAATAGCAACTCGAGGTCCTTTTTCATATTACACATTTTCCATTGACAAAAGCCCAATATGTGTCCAAAAATAATGAGGTACTTTAAATAAAAGGGGAATCATGAAAGAATCTACTTATCGAGACATCACCCACACAACCCTGACCGTTTTGTTGATTGCCATTCTCATCATTGCTGTTTTCTTAATACTCAAACCCTTCCTGCCATCATTAATTTGGGCAACCACGATTGTGGTAACAACCTGGCCGTTTATGTTGCGCGTTCAAGAGCGACTATGGGGGAAACGGGGTCTTGCCGCTCTGGCGATGACCGTGGCGTTGCTACTCGTTTTAGTAATACCATTCTGGATCGCCTTGGCGACCATTGTGGACAATTCGCACCGGATCGACAACTTGACGGAATCCTTCCGCACAAGTACCGTGCCGGCGCCTCCTTCCTGGGTTCAGAATGTGCCGGTGATAGGTCCCAAGCTTACGACATTATGGCAGGAGGTTGCGACTGCCGGACCGGAAGGGATTATCTCACGGATCAAACCGTACTCCGGAAAGGTGGCCAAATGGTTTGTTGATCAGGCCGGCAACCTGGGCAAAATATTCGTGCAGTTTCTACTGACCGTGATCATCTCCGCGATCCTCTATACTACGGGAGACACCGCCGCCGCCGGTATCCGCCGCTTCGCAAGGCGCCTGGGCGGTAATCGTAGCGAAGAGGTTACCATCCTCGCCGGAAAGGCAATCCGGGGCGTTGCCCTCGGTGTGGTAGTTACAGCCCTGGCACAGTCCATTCTCGGAGGCATCGGCCTTGCGGTGACCGGTGTACCATCGGCGGCCGTCCTTACGGCCGTCATGTTCATGCTTTGCGTGGCCCAGCTTGGGCCGTCCTTAGTGCTGATTCCGGCTGTCATTTGGCTCTTCTGGGGCGACCACAATCTGGCGGGATCGGTGCTCATCGTGTGGACAATTATAGTTACGAGCCTTGATAATGTACTCCGCCCCGTGCTCATCAAGAAAGGAGCGGATCTGCCGCTCCTCCTCGTCTTTGCCGGCGTCATCGGAGGCCTTGTCGCCTTCGGTATCGTCGGCATATTTATCGGTCCGGTGGTGCTGGCGGTCGCTTTCACCCTGCTTAAAGCCTGGGTCGAAGAGGAAGGCGCCGATGTTCCGGAAGAAACATGAGTTGTATATTAATCGTCCACACGGCCAAGCAAAGAGGGAATGGTTATGGAGGCAAGGATTGAGAGGCTTTTCTTTGTTGACTTTCTTTTGACAGGCCGCAGAAAATGATATAGTGTTCCACTAATTTAATTTCGGGGGGAAGTTATGAAAACGACAAGCCGTCGCAATTATAGCCTTGCGTTTTATCATCCTTTAAAAATCAGCCTATATTTGTTTTGTGTCATCCTTGCCGTCGGCCTCCTGACGGGATGCGGACAAGACAAGAAAGGGGGCGCCCAGCGACCGCCGGCGGAAGTGACCGTCGTCACGATCACGCCCAAGGACACGCCCGTTGTTTTCGAATGGGTCGGCCAGACGGAAAGTTCCCATATGGTGGAAATCCGCGCCCGGGTCTCTGGTTTCCTTGACAAGCGGGTATATGAAGAAGGATCGTTAGTAAAAGCGGGACAGGTCTTGTTCCGGATTGACCAGCGGGATTTCCAGGCTGCCCTCCAGCAGGCAAAGGGCGAGTTAGCCCAGCAACAGGCCCGGTGGACAACGGCCAAGGCCAATTTGGCCCGTGTGAAACCGCTGGCGGAGCAGAACGCCGTCAGCAAGAAGGATCTCGATGACGCCACCGGGCAGGAGCAAGCCACTGCCGCCTCAGTCCTTTCGGCTCAGGGAAAGGTCAGAGAGGCGGAGCTCAATCTCAGTTATACCGTCATTACCTCCCCGGTGACCGGTCTCTCCAGCCAAGCGAAGAAACAGGATGGAACGTATATTTCCGCCACGGACAGCCTGCTTACGTATGTAGCCAAGATGAACCCCATGTGGGTTACCTTCAGTATGTCCGAGAATGAATATCTACTCTCCGGAGAGGCGCTCAAAAAAGGAACGCTCCGTTTCCCCCCGGATTATAGGTTTGCCGTGGAACTGGTCCTGGCCGATGGTTCCATTTATCCACTACAGGGGCACCTGATCTTTGCCGATCCATCTTTCAGCAAGGAAACGGGGACGTTTCTCCTCAAGGCCACCATGGAAAATCCTAAAGGACTCCTGAAACCGGGCCAGTTTGTCCGGGTCCGTCTCAAGGGCGCTATTCGTCCTAATGCCATTGTCACCCCCCGGCGGGCGGTCTTCGAAGGAGCCAAAGGTCATTTCGTCTGGTGCGTCGATAAGGAGGGCACAGCAGAGGTTCGCAATGTTACCGTTGGCGAATGGATCGGCGACGATATCTTCATTACCAAGGGGCTTGCCGCCAATGACCGGGTGATTGTAGATGGCGTCATGATGCTTGCCGAAGGGCTGCCGGTAAAGATCGTTGACAAAAAGGCGCCCGCAGCAGCGGGTGGACAGTCGGCAGCGACTGCAGGAGAAGGTACAAAAGCAGCCGCTCCGGGAGGCAAGCAGGCGCAGGCGCCCCCACCGTCCGGAACCACGGCAACCCAATCTCCCGCCGCCGCGAAAACCGCTCCGCCAGCAAAGAAGTAAGGGGAGGCCGCTATGATCTCGAGATTCTTCATCGACCGGCCCATCTTTGCTGCCGTCATTTCTATCGTGATTGTCATTGCCGGTGGAGTGGCGATGTTTAACCTCCCCATCGCCCAGTACCCGGAAATTACCCCTCCCCAGGTCCAGATTCAGGCCACCTATCCCGGGGCCAGCGCCGACGTCATTGCCCAGAATGTGGCTGCGCCGATCGAATTGCAGGTCAATGGCGCCGACAACATGATCTACATGAACTCCACCTCCACCGGTACGGGAACGATGACCCTGACGGTGTTCTTCGAAATCGGAACCAACCCCGATATGGCCCAGGTCGATGTCCAGAACCGGGTTAACCTCGCCATGCCCCAGTTGCCCCAATCGGTACAGCAACAGGGGGTATCGGTGCAGAAAAAATCGAGCTCTTTTATGATGGTAATCGGCATCTATTCCCCCGATGGCCGTTATGATGAAACCTACGTGGCCAATTACGCCAACCTTTATATCCTTGACGCCCTCAAGCGCATTAACGGCGCCAATCAAACGGCGATCCTGGGAGTTCCCGACTATGCTATGCGCATCTGGCTGAAACCGGATCGGATGGCCCAGCTTGGCATTACGGCGTCGGACGTCTCCAACGCCATCCAGCAGCAGAATCAGCAGTTCGCCGTCGGCAAAATCGGCCAGTCCCCCACGGACGGCCGGGTGGAGCAGACCTTTTCCGTGACCACCAAGGGCCGCCTCACAACCCCCCAGGAATTCGAGAATATCATCCTCCGGGCCAACAAGGACGGCTCGGCCATCGTCCGCCTGAAAGACGTCGGGCGGGCCCAGTTGGGCTCCAAGGACTACTCCATCCGTACCCGGATGAACGGCAAAACGGCGACGTTGCTGGCGGTATATCAGCAGCCGGGGGCTAACGCCGTTGAGGTATCCGACCAGGTGAAAAAAACCCTGGCGCAAATGAAAAAGAATTTCCCCGACGGGATCGACTACAAGATCGCCATGGATTCCACCAACTTCGTCCGGGCTTCGATCAAAGACGTCGTCATAACCTTCTTTGAGGCCTGTCTGTTGGTCATCTTGGTCGTCTATATCTTTCTGCAAAGTGCCCGGGCCACGATCATCCCCATTCTGGCCGTCCCCATCTCCATCATCGGCACCGCCATCGGGATGATCCTCTTCGGTTTTTCCATCAACATGCTGACCTTGTTCGGGATGGTGCTTGCCATCGGGATTGTCGTCGACGACGCCATCGTCGTCATTGAGAATGTGGAGCGGAACATGGAGGAGTTTCACCTGTCCCCCAATGAGGCGGCTAAAAAGGCCATGGACGAGGTTACGGGGCCGGTTATCGCCATTATGCTCGTCCTGTGCGCCGTTTTTGTTCCCGTCGCCTTCCTTGGCGGCATGACGGGGCAGCTCTACAAGCAATTTGCCGTGACTATCGCCATTTCCGTCGTCTTTTCCGGAATCGTCGCCCTGACCCTGTCCCCAGCCCTGGCAGCCCTCCTTCTCCAGCACAAGACCGGGGAAAAGAAAGGCTTCTTTAAATGGTTTGAAGCTTTCTTCCTGAAAATTACTCATGGTTACACCGGCGGCGTCGCCAAAATGCTTAAGCATACGAAGATCGCCATGATAGCCTTTGTTATTATGGTGAGTCTTGTGGGATTCATGTTTTATATCACCCCCACCAGTTTTGTCCCCGCGGAAGACCAGGGGTATCTCTTCGGGGTCAGTTTTCTTCCCGATACGGCCAGTCTGGACCGGACGGAGGATGTGGGGGCCAGGGCGGCCAAGTTTTTCATGAACCACCCAGCCGTCCAGGATGTCAGTGAGTTTGCCGGATACAGCCTGGTGGATAACGCCCAGAAAGCGAGCGCCGGCGTCCTGTTCATCTCCCTCAAGGATTTCGAGGAAAGAAAGAAGGAGGAGCTTAAAGCCCCGGCGATCATAAAAGCGGCCTTCAAGAATTTCTCCCAGATCAAGGAAGGGGTGGTTATGCCCATGAATCCCCCTTCCATTTCGGGCCTCGGCAACACGGGGGGCTTTCAGTTCTGGATCCTGAACCGCGGCGAAGGGGATGCGGTAAAACTCCAGGAAGTGACCAACAAGTTTATCGAACATTGCAGCAAACAACCGGAATTGCACGGTGTCGCCTCTACTATCAACGCCTACTCCCAGCAGTTGCGGGTGGATGTGGACCGGGAGAAGTCCGAGACCTTGGGGGTGCCCGTCCAGAATGTCTATGACACCCTCCAGGTCCTCTTCGGGTCTTCTTATGTGAGCCAGTTCAACAAGTTCAGCCGCCTCTGGCAAGTCATTGTCCAGGCGGAACCCCAGTATCGTTCCCGTCCCCAGGATTTGACCCAGGCTTATGTCCGCTCCTACGACGGCCGCATGATACCCCTCCAAGCGGTCATTACTACGAAATATGAAGCCGGTCCCGATATCGTCAACCGTTTCAACAATTTCCCGGCGGCCAACATCATCGGCGGCGCTGCCCCCGGTTTCAGCTCCGGTCAGGCCATCGACGCCATGGAGCGGGTGGCTAAGGAAATCCTGCCGGATGATTTCAGCTATACCTGGAGCGGCGAGGCCTTCTATCAGAAGAAGGCGGGCGGCACTTCCGGTCTGGTGTTCGTCTTCGGCCTGGTTATGGTCTTCCTGATCCTGGCGGCCCAGTATGAGAAGTGGTCTCTACCCTTCGGCGTCCTCATGGCCGTTCCCTTTGCACTCTTCGGGGCGCTGTTGTCCATCCTGATGCGGGGAATCGAGAACGACATCTATTTCCAGATCGGTCTTTTGACCCTGATTGCCCTGGCGGCCAAGAACGGCATTCTGATTACGGAATTCGCCGTCATGAAACGGGCCGAGGGGATGTCCGTTTACGACGCCGCCCTTGAGGCAGCGCGGCTCCGCCTCCGGCCCATTGTGATGACCTCCATCGCTTTCATCCTGGGCTGCGTGCCTCTGGCCATCGCCTCGGGCGCCTCGGCCAACAGCCGCCATTCCATCGGCACCGGCGTCATCGGCGGTATGTTGGGGGCGACGGTGATCGCCATTTTCTTCATTCCCATGTTCTTTCAGTTTTTTGAAAACCTGGGTGACCGTTCTGGCAAGAAGAAACAAGCCGAGGAGCCGGGAGTAAGGGCGGGGGAAGCGGGACATGAAACTTCGCCGGGAAAGGAGGGCAACTGAATTGAGCATTTTAGATTTGAAAACAGAACCGCAGATAACAAATCGCAAATCAAAACTCATACGGATAAAAGGCCTTTTTATCCTCGTTGCCATTGCCCTGCTCCTGGGAGGCTGTATGCTCGGCAAGGATTATAAGCGTCCGACCGTGGATACGCCCCAGAACTGGAGATTCGAGGAAAAAGACGCCAAGGCCTTGGCCAACACCGCCTGGTGGGGGCAATTCCAGGACCCGGCCCTTAATGACCTGATCCAGACGGCCCTGAAGGAAAACAAGGACATCCGCATTGCTACGGCCCGGGTAGAAGAGTATATGGGAAAGCTAGGTGTCACGAGGGCGGATCTCTTCCCCCAGGTGAACATGGGGGCGAGTGCGGGCCGGCAGCGATCAACGGAAGTAGGGCCAACGGGCTGGTCGTCGGGTTTGGCGCCCACTTCCAATACCTTCCAAGGCAATCTCAATGCCAGTTGGGAACTCGACCTCTGGGGCAAACTCAGGCGGGCGACGGAAGGGGCGCGCGCCGATCTGCTGAGCACCGACGAGGCCCGCCGGGCCGTGATCATGACCCTCGTGGCTTCCGTAGCCAACGGTTACATCAATCTCCTCAATTATGATCAGCAAATGGTGATTGCCAAGGAAACCCTCAAAAGCCGGGGGGACTCCCTGGGTATCTTCGAGAAACGGTTCCAGGGCGGCGTCATTTCGGAGATGGAACTGAACCAGTCCCGATCCGAATATGAAGACGCCCGGGCGGTTATCCCTCAGTTGGAAAAGAATATCGCCCAGCAGGAAAACGCCCTCAATCTGCTCCTCGGGCGCAATCCCGGTCCCATCACCCGGGGCAGGACCCTTGACGAGCTGGTCCTGCCGACGGTGCCGGAAGGGCTTCCTTCGGATCTCCTCGATCGCCGCCCCGATATCCGTCAGGCAGAGCAGAATCTGGTCGCCGCCAACGCCCGGATTGCCGTGGCGAAGGCCCTCTACTTCCCCTCCATTTCCCTGACGGGGCTCTTCGGTTTCGCCAGCGCCGATCTGAGTGATCTCTTGACTGGTCCTGCCAAGACCTGGAACTATGCCGCCTCCCTCACGGCCCCCATCTTCACCGCCGGCAAAATCAAGGGCCAGGTGAAACAGGCGGAAGCCATCCAGCAGCAGGCCCTGGTGAAATATCTGCAAACGGTGCAGACGGCGTTTCGGGAAGTGGACGACTCCCTGGTGGATCAGCGGAAATCCCGGGAACGCCTTGCCGTTCAGGGTGATCAGGTCAAGGCCCTCAAGAACACCAGGCGGCTGGCCGGTCTCCGTTACGATAACGGTTACAGCAGCTACCTCGAGGTGCTGGACGCGGAGCGGAGCCTTTTCAACGGCCAGCTCTCCCAGGTCCAGACTAAAGGAACCCTGTTTCAATCCCTGGTGAATGTCTATAAGACCATGGGGGGAGGCTGGATCACCGAGGCGGACAAGATGGCCAGCGGTTACGCCACCACCAAAGAAGCACTTAATCCATCACCGCCTCTGCCCTCACCCTGAAGGGCTAGGAATACAATGGGAATTATGATGGGAGCTTCCGCTTCAAAGAACATCAGGTGATGAAACAAGGAGAAGATATTTATGGCTATCGCTGACCTCAAAGCATTTTTCCGGAGTACCCATTTAATGTCCCTGTTTTCCGACGAGGATCTCGATGCGTGCGCCAAGGCATCGGAAATTATGGAATATCTTGCCGGTAACGATGTCGTGACCAGGGGGGAGAACGACAATTTCAGTTGGATTGTCTATGAGGGCGAGGTAGCCGCATCCCTCCCCGGCGACGACGGTGGTGAAGAAGTGCTGGCCCATTTGGAAAAGGGGCGGATCTTCGGAGATGTGTCCATTTTTACGGGCAACCTGGTGGCTTTTAATTATCGGACGACCAAGCCAACCAAGTTGATCCGTATTCCCCGCCCTGTTTTTATGGGGATAGTCAAGAAAAACCCGGAGACGGCATTGCAGTTCACAAAAAATCTGACGGAGATTGTCTTTCAACTGGGCATTTATCAGAAGGAGCATGAGGTTCGCAAGGCTGCCATGCTGGCCAGTCCGGATCCCTATGACCTCTATTTCACCTCCGCCTCGGAGCCGATGAAGATCTCCGTCATCAACTGCGGCAGTTCCTCCCTGAAGTACACCATCTTCGATACGACCCAGCGAGAACCACTCATCGAGGGAACCATCGAGCGGATCGGTTCCGCCGACGCTCATCACAAGGTTGTCACCCCCAAGTCAAAAAAATCGGTGTCCCTGGGAGCGGTACCCAACATGGAGAAGGCCTTCGAGTTCATGGTTGCGGCCATTTCCGATCCGGCGGTCGGTGCGGTCCGGGACGTCCGGGAATTCAAGGCCGTCGGCCACCGGGTAACCCACGGCGGCGGACTCTTCAATGGACCGGTTATCATCGACGACCAAGTTCTGGAGCAGATCAGATCCGTCTCCGACCTGGCCCCCCTTCATAATCCCTACAATATCGAGGGAATCGAGTTGTTCCGGAAGCTTCTCCCTGGGGCGAAACAGGTTGCCGTCTTCGATAACACATTTCATCAAACCATCCCGGCGACGGCGGCGACTTATGCCCTGCCCCGGCAGCTCTGCGAAGAGGAAAGAATCCGCCGGTACGGATTCCACGGGACAAATCACGAATATGTCGCCCTGAATGCCGCCACTTTTCTCAAAAAACCCCTGAGTGAACTCAAGATGATCACCTGCCACCTGGGCAGCGGCGCCTCGGTCTGCGCCATCGATCATGGCCGGAGCATCGACACCAGCATGGGGATGACCCCCCTGGAGGGCCTGGTTATGGGGACGCGCCCCGGTGATGTTGATCCGGGCGTTATTTTCCATCTCCTCCGGAAGGGCAGGAGCGCCGAAGAATTAGAAAACATATTCAACAAGGACAGCGGCCTGAAGGGGATCAGCGGTCTGACCAACGATATGCGGGAGTTACTTGCGGCAGCGGAACATAGCGACGCCCATGCCCTGGAAGCGATCAGCGTCTTCTGCTACCGGATCAAGAAATATATCGGCGCCTATACTGTCGCCCTGGGCGGTCTGGACGTGTTAGTGTTTACCGGCGGCATCGGGGAAAACTCCCCGGAGATCCGGGCCAGGATCTTTCAGGGATTCGAGACCTTTGGCATGACCATCGATCACCGGATTAATCGCGACGCCCGGCCGGAGCGGGGACAGGTCGTCGATATTGGGGAGCCCAATGCCAAGGTCCGGGTGCTGGTGATTCCCGCCGACGAGGAACGGATGATTGCCCGGAACACCCTTCATGCCATCGGGTTGGTCCGCTCCAAGGAGGACTTGCAGGTCTTCAAGACCACCCCTGTCCCATTGAGCATCTCGGCCCATCATATCCACCTGACCCAGGAAAATTTCGAACTCCTCTTCGGTACGGGAAGAACGATGACGCCGAAATCGCCTCTCAGCCAGCCGGGTCAGTTTGCCGCCGAGGAAACGGTCAATCTTATCGGTCCCAAGGGAACCCTGGAGAAGGTCCGGATTCTCGGACCAGCGAGAAAATATAGCCAGTTGGAAATTTCCCGGACGGAACAGTTCAAGCTCGGCATCGATCCGCCGATCCGCGATTCCGGTGATATCGAAGGAACGCCGGGCATTACGGTGGCAGGTCCTCAGGGGCAGGTCCATCTGGAAAAGGGGGTAATCTGCGCCAAGCGCCACATCCACATGTCCACCGATGATGCCTTCAAGTTTGGTCTGCGGGATAAGGATGTGGTCCGGGTACGGAAGGAAGGGGGGCGTGGGCTTATTTTCGGCGATGTCCTGATCCGGGTGGATCAGAATTTCCGCCTGGACATGCACCTCGATACGGATGAAGGCAACGCCGCCGAAATCAAGGCGGGAGACACGGGATATATCGAATCCATAGAACATCGTCGATTTGTTTAAAAAAAGGAGGATATCCATCATGGCCAAGACATCAGCGCCGGTTAAAGGCAAGGCATCCAAGATTAAAGCTGCCGTGTCGTCAGTTCTCGATCCGGAAATAAAAAAGACAGCCGTAACCGCGTCTTCAGAACCAAAAAAATCCGTCAAACCGGTAAAAAAGGAAAAACCGGCGGTTTCCGAACCGGCCGTGGCCGCCGGTAAAACGTCTGGGGCAGCTGAACCGCCGCCCCCCAAGCCCGCAAAGGAGGAGGCGCCGGGAAAAAATGCCGAGGTTCCTGGATCATCATCTTTTTTCAAGGGATGGGAGAACTTATGGAAGGACAACGTCCTTTTAAAAGACCTCTGGAAGTCGGGAATGGTCATGTTCCAGAGTGCGGCGAAAACGCCGGGGCAGCCTGCATCATGGGAAAAATGTTTTGCCACTTCCGATCCATCCGCCTTTTTCAAGGGAATGAAAGGGACATGGGAGGGCAACGCCGCAGCCAAAGACCTCTGGGAGTACGGCGTGGATATGATCCAACGGCATATACTTTTCTGGGATGTCATGCGTCAGCGGGGCGATAACTTTCTGCAACATATCAAGGAAGGAGAGCCGCCGGTATTACAGTTCAAGTTTGAAACGATCATCGATGGCCGCACCCTGGAGAATCCGGTTAATTACGCCCTTCTCCGCATCCTGCCGGAAGCGGGGATGAACATCGATCCCGAGAAGCGTCCCTTTGTCATCGTTGATCCCCGGGCGGGGCACGGACCTGGGATCGGCGGTTCCAAACACGATTCCCAGGTGGGCGTCTCCTTGCAAGCTGGTCATCCAACCTATTTTGTCATGTTCTTCCCGAAGCCCGAACCGGGGCAAACCCTGAGCGACGTCGGTCATGCCGAGCACCTTTTCCTAAAGGAGGTTATCCGCCGGCATCCGAAGGCGGAGAAACCGTGTGTCATGGGAAACTGCCAGGCCGGCTGGGCCGTCGCCGCCCTCGCCGCCGTCGACCCGGACATCATGGGAACCATTATCTTGAACGGCGCCCCTATGTCGTACTGGGCGGGATACAAGAACAAAAATCCCATGCGTTACTCGGGTGGCCTTCTGGGCGGTAAGTGGCTCACCACGATGACCTGTGATCTGGGTAACGGCAAATTCGACGGTTCCTATCTCGTCCAGAATTTCGAGAATCTCAATCCGGCCAATACCCTCTTTGCCAAGGAGTATAATCTATATGCCAAAATCGATACGGAGGCGGAGCGCTATCTCCATTTCGAAGAGTGGTGGAGCGGCTTCTTCCTGATGAACGCCGAGGAGATCGATTCCATCGTAACCAACCTTTTCATCGGGAATAAATTGGCCAAGGGCGGAATTACCACGCCCGAGGGCCGCCGCATCAACCTGAAGAATATCAAGTGTCCCATCGTCATCTTCGCCTCATTTGGAGACAACATCACACCCCCTCAACAAGCCCTCAACTGGATCGTTGATGTTTATGGCACCGATGAGGCGATCTTGAAGAATGGTCAGGTTATCATCTACACCCTCCACCCCGATGTGGGCCACCTGGGAATCTTTGTGGGCACATCCGCTGCCAAGAAGCAGCATTCCGAGTTTGTCACGACCCTCGATATGATCGATGGCCTGCCGCCGGGACTCTATGAAATGATCATTGAGAAAAAGAATCCCTTTACGGAACGTGGGGAACTGATCCATGGCGACTATACCACCCGGTTTGAGATGCGGAAGATTGCCGATATCATGGACCTTAATGACTCTCATCGGGACGACGATTACTTTGCCTCCGTGGCGGAGGTCTCAGATTTCAATGATGAATTGTACCGTACCTTTCTCCAGCCCTGGATCCGGATGATGACGACGGAACAGAGTGCGGAGATGCTGCGCTGGCTCAATAAGAGTCGCAGGAAATATTACCTCTTTTCCGAGCAGGTTAATCCCTTCATGGCGACCTTCAAGATCTGGGCGGACTGGGTACGGAAGAACCGCAAACAAGTACCGGAAAGCAACTACTTCCTGACCATGGAAAGAGACATGGCCCAGACGATTGAGGATCGTCTCAATGGTTATCGTGATGTGCGGGACGACCTTTACCGTAATATATTCAAGGCCATGTACGGACCGCTGGGGTTGGCGCCGCTCTTTCCGGGCAAGAAGGCCCAGATAATGGAAGAGGAAAACGAGGCGCAGGAGGCGGCGGTCCATGCGGAAATTGAGCGTCTGAAAAACGAGATGGACAAGGGCGGTTTCGATGAGGCCCTGATCCGCCTGATCATGGCCAGTATGATCCACATCGGGGCCATCGATTATCGTTCCAGTCTCATCGCCAAACAACTTGAGAAGCGTCACCAGGAAAAAGATATAAAACCGGAGATAGCGAGGAAAATGATCTGGGAGCAGTATTTTATGCTCCTCATCGACGAGGACCGGGCGCTTGCCTCCCTGGCCAAGCTCCTGCCGACCAAGGAGGAACGGGAAGCGGCCGTGAAGCTTGCTATGGAGGTCATGATGATCAGCGACGCCCAGATTGATCCGGACAGCCGCCTCGCCGTCAAGGTGGCCAAGGCCCTTGACCTGGATATCAAGAAGTTATCTGAAGCAGGTTCCTGAAGCAAAGGGCCTAAATAATCATTATTTTCCCCACCCTGGAAAGAAAACGAGCTTGGGTGGGGAAAATATTATCCTCTCACCGTGATACACCCTGCCGCTTGCGGTGTTAAGGAAAGGTGTAATCCGGATGTCCCCACCAGATTATCGCGGGTAGGAGCATTGTCTTTCAATTCCCTGCAAGGGGGTTAGAGTGGGGATGAGGATACCTTTGAAAATACAAGTTAACGAGAGCATGCTCTCCTTCGTCCGTCCAGATATTGGAAAACTGCAATTGGTCCTCCGGGGAAAATGGCGGGCAGGAGAGAAGATCCCCCCTGTTGAGGAAGTATTTCGACAGATCGAGCAGGCCCCGGCTGCTGAAAACGTTGACTTTGACTGCTCCGGTTTAACGGGCTGGAGCAGTGTCCTCATAACTTTCCTTATAAATATCATTGACTATGGCCGGCAGCGGAACATCTCTGTGAACCGGGAGGGGCTTCCCCCGGGAGTTCAGGGTCTTCTGGAGCTGGCTTATGCAGTTCCGGAGCGGGCTGGAGCCAGGCGCGAAAAGATCCGGACGCCCATCCTTGAACAAATAGGGCAAGAAGTTTACGCCTTATGGCAGGGGACCCAGGACGTCTTCGCCTTCATCGGCGAAGCGACGGTGGCCTTAGGAAAGTTACTCAAAGGCCAGGCCCGTTTCCGCCGCCGCGATTTGTTCGTCGCCATCCAGGAATGCGGTATTCAGGCCCTCCCGATCGTCTCCCTGATCAGCCTGCTGGTCGGTCTTATCCTCGCCTTTGTCGGAGCTGTCCAGTTGAGCATGTTCGGCGCCCAGATCTATATCGCCAACTTGGTTGGGATCGGTGTCTTCCGGGAGATGGGGGCGATCATGACGGGGGTGATCATGGCCGGCCGGACGGGGGCCGCCTTTGCCGCCCAGCTTGGGACCATGCAGACGAACGAAGAGATCGACGCCCTGAAAACCCTGGGCATCCCGCCGATGGAATTTCTCGTCCTCCCGCGAATGATCGCCTTGGCCGTGATGATGCCTCTCTTGTGCCTCTATGCCGATTTTATGGGCGTCCTCGGGGGGCTTATCGTCGGGGTGACGATGCTGGATCTGAATTTCTGGGCCTACTATAATCAGACGAAGGATGCGATCAGGCTCAACGACATGTGGGTCGGCCTGTTTATGAGCGCGGTTTTTGGCATCCTTATCGCAGTTACGGGATGCCTCCGGGGGCTCCAATGCGAGCGAAGCGCTTCCGCGGTCGGGAAGGCAACGACTTCCGCAGTGGTGACGGGGATCGTAAGCATTGTGATCGCCACGGCGATTATTACGGTTATCTGCAATATCCTGGGAATATAGGTTACGGCGGTGGAAAAAGTCCCATATGCTTTGTTGCGCTTCCTCCTTCGTAACTACGACGTACGAAAAGTACGCCTCGTTCCTCAGGACGAGCGCGCCTCGCCTCTGGGACTTTTTGCGCCGCCGTATGTTATTGCTTAAGTCAAAGACATTGATTGCTTATTTACTATATGCACTGAGTTTATTGGTCATAAGATGACAGGAAATGGTAAACACGCCCATATTGTGGTTGAGGATCTGACGATGGCCTATGGGGATTTCGTCCTCCAACGTGATCTGACCTTCACTATCTACAATGGCGACGTCTTTATCATCATGGGGGGGAGCGGGTGCGGGAAAAGCACCCTTCTTAAGCATCTCATCGGCCTCAATAATCCGGCCAAGGGGGTGATCCTTTTCAAGGGCGTTGATTACTGGCGGGCGGGGCTGCAGGAGCGGGAGGAGATTACCAGGGGCTTCGGCGTCCTCTATCAGAGCGGCGCCCTGTGGAGTTCCATGACCCTGGCGGAAAATATCGCCCTGCCCCTGGAGGAGTATACGGATCTGTCGCCTCGGGATATCGGCGAGATTGCCTCCCTGAAACTGGCCCTCGTGGGATTGAAGGGGTTCGAGGACTATTATCCCGCCCAGATCAGCGGGGGCATGATGAAGCGGGCGGGACTGGCCCGGGCGATGGCCCTGGATCCGGAGATCCTCTTCTTTGATGAGCCTTCGGCAGGACTGGACCCCATAAGCTCCCGCCTTCTCGATGACCTTATCCTCCAGCTTCGGGACAGCCTGGGGACGACCATCGTTGTCGTAACACATGAGCTGGCAAGTATTTTTGCTATCGGCAACAACTCCGTATTTCTCGATGCGACGGCGAAGACCATGATTGCCTCCGGCGATCCGAAGGTGCTGCTCAAGGACTGCGCCAACCCCGTTGTCCGGAACTTTCTGACCCGGGGTGGGGAGTTTTCCGAAAAGACCTTGACCGCGGATGGCTGCTGATTCAAATAGGAAAAAAACAATAGACAGGGGACAACCCATGAGCAAACAGGCCAGTATGAAAATAATCGGCGTCTTTGTCGTCGGGGCGTTGGTTTTGCTGACGGCGGCCATTGTCATTTTTTCCTCCGGGCGCTTTTTTGAAAAGCGGAACCTCTATGCCCTCTACTTCGATGAATCCGTCCGGGGCTTGAACGTGGGGGCCCCCGTATATTTCAAAGGCGTGAAGGTAGGCATCGTTAACGATATCCGGCTCTTTTACCATCCCGAGAATGAATTGCTCAATAGCGCTGTCATTATCGAACTCGACCAAGACCCCGTCATTAACCTGCGGACCCGGGGAAAAGTAGACACCGAAGCGGGGGCCGTTTCCCACCTTGTGAAAACGCAAGGGTTGAAGGCCCAGTTGGACATCCAGAGTCTGGTGACCGGCATGCTGGTTGTCACCCTTAATTTCTATCCGGAAAAACGCACGGTAATGCACAGGTATTTTAAAGAATACGAGGAAATACCGACGATCCCAACACAATACGAGGAATTGGCCAAAGCCCTGCAAGAGCTGCCCATCAAAGATATACTCAGGAAACTTGATTTGACCATCAACGGCATTGAAGCAATCATCAATTCCCCCGACACTCGGGAAGGAGTCAAGTCCCTTGCCAGGACGGCTAAAGAGGCCGAGGGGCTTATAAAAAAGATGAACGAACAGATCGGTCTGACTGCTGCGGATCTGCGGGCAACGTCCGAAGCGGCCCGGGGAGCCTTCCGCCAGGCGGAAAAGACCCTGGCCATGAATGAAGGAGTTCCCGGTCAGGTGGCGTCAAGGGCAAAGGATACCCTCGATCAGGCGAAGGGGACGCTGAAAAAGATGGACGATAGTCTTGCCGCCTTGAAGCGTTTTACCGAGGAGAATAGCGAGGTTTCTTTTCAATTGGAAGACACCCTCCGGGAATTTTCCAATATCGCCCGGTCGCTGCGGTCGCTAACCGATTATCTGGAACGCCACCCCGAGGCGCTCCTGAAGGGAAAGAAGGGGCCTTAAGGAGGAAAGGGCATGGGAAAAATACTTAAATTATGGATATTATTGTTTATATTTGCGATTCTCACCGCCGGGTGTGCAACATCCCCACCCTCAAGGTTCTACACTCTGAGTGGGATCAGCAAATCGGATAATGCTTCCCCGTTGGTGATAGCTAAGGAAGGCACAATCGGTGTAGGGCCCATCTCCATTCCTGATAGCCTGGATCGCCCCCAGATCGTCACTCTTTCCGGGGAAAATGAGGTCGGAATAGCGGAATTTGACCGCTGGTCCGGTTCCTGCCGGGATGAAATCGCCCGGGTGATGACGGAGGACCTTTCCGCGTTGCTGCCATCGCAACGGGTTGTCTCCTATGCCTGGGGACGCAGGATAAGCCCCAATCGCCAGATCACTGTTGATATTCTCCGTTTCGACGGGGTGTTAGGGAAAACCGTGATCCTGAAGGCAAACTGGGCGATCCTGGAGGAAAACGGGACCAAAACCATCCTGGTCCGACGATCGGACATCTCTGAACCTGTCAACGGCGGCGACTATGCCGCTTTCGTTGCGGCTCTGAGCCGGGCACTGGGAAAACTCAGCCGTGAGATCGCTGCGGCGGTTCAGTCTCCAAGATAAAAAACAAAGCCGCCTCTCCCGGTAGCAATTTTACCTGGAGAGGCGGCTGATAAATCACGATGTTTTTGTCTGTCACTGATCTAGAGGCGGAACTTTTGCGGGTGCAACTTCTTCCGCTCCGCCATGAATCAGCTATTCAGAATCACTTGTTCTGCACCGGGACAAACTGAGCCCGGCGGTTCTTGGCCCAAGCCGCCTCGTTGTGTCCCGGGTCCAGGGGACGCTCGAAGCCGTAACTGATAGCCTTCAGCCGCTTTTCATCAATACCCAGCCCGACGAGATATTTCTTGGCTTCCATGGCCCGTCTTTCTCCAAGGGCCAAGTTGTATTCCGTAGATCCTCTTTCGTCGCAATAACCCTCAACGGTCAGGGAGTAATCCTTGTTTTTGGTGAGCCAGTCGGCATGACCCTTCAGGATCTCTCTGTCCGGGGTTCTGATTGCTGACTTGTCAAAATCAAAGTGAATATTAGCCAGTTCCAGAGCCACAGGCGCAGCCGCTGCCTCCGCTTTTGCCTCCTGTACCTGTGCTGCCGCGACCGGTGCCGCCGCTGGGGGCGCCGCTGTGAGGAATATCTGTTCCACAAAAGCATCCATGGCCGCCTGGGTGGCTAAATCATCGGCGTTGACAGCCGCGCCGCACTTGCCTTCTTTCATGATCGCGTCGGTCATTTCTTTCGCCCGTGGGTACTTGCCAATCTGGACGGTGTAGATGCAGACCTTGTCGCCATACTGGGCTTTTAGCCTGGCTACGGCGGGGATGACTTTGGAGATCTGAAGATCGTCAACGCCCGGTATGTGCTCAAAATCGCTGACAATAATGACAGCCGAATTCCCCGACTTGCCCTGGAGGTCAATGGCGGCCGCGTCGATCGCCTTCTCCATCGGGGTCGGTCCGCTGCCCCATTGCAGGCTTGACATGCCGTTGATAAAAGCCTTTTTGTCAAAGGCGGTCATCCCGTAGAGAAGGGTGGTCTTGTCGTTGTAGAAATCACGCAGCCCCGCCGTCAGCTTGATATCCGGAATCGTCGTAATCATTCTTTCGGTCACGTCTCTTGCCAGATCCAGCTCCGTGGACTTGCCATAGGGGTCGTCCATAGAGGAAGACTTATCAAAAAGGACGACGAAGTTCTCTGTTTTCTGAATCAATTTACCTGCTTTCACTTTTCCGTCGAGGCTGTCGGGCGAAAAGGCCGCCTTTTGTGTCGCACAGCCTGCAAACAGCAAGCACAAAGAAACCACTAATAAAATCCGTAACCCACTACTTTTCATGAACGTTTCCTCCTTATTAGTATGAAATTTCTACCTTCCTTGAATTATTCCTTTCGATTACCGTCAGGCCTTCCGCACTATCCTTCGAGAGTTTAATACCAGTAAATTTTTCAACCTTCAAGGAAAAAATAAAAAAAAATCATTTTATCGCCATTTATCATTGTACAGCGGGTGGTTCAGCAATGTCTTCGGCCCGAAATCCGAAAAAGGCCTTCAGCAGCATCAATGCCGTTCTGGTAATGAAAACCGCCCGAAAACTGTGCACAAGGAAGGGAAAGGAGATAAAAGTTGGTGAATTATTCCGATTTATGTGTCATATCGCAGTCATCGATAACAGGGAGGCTTTAAACAATGCAGGAGTACCAACAAAAATTAAGGACCGCAGAGGAAGCCGTTGCCATGATCCGTTCCGGTTGGCGGGTCTTCATTAGTTCCGCCTGCGGCGCTCCTCGCCATCTTGTGGAGGCTATCATTAAAAACCGCGCCCATTACTCCGATCTGGAGATTCTCCGCCTCCTGTCAATGGAGGCCACCATCGACTTGACAAAGCATCAGCAGGAATTGGAACATATCTTTTCCTTCCGGAGCATCTATCAGGGGTCGGGGCGGACGGAACAACTCAAAGGCATCCGGCGCTTTCTCACCCCCATGGGTTTTTCTACTATCCCCCGGCTTTTTCGTTCCCGGAAGTTGCCCATCGACTGCGCCCTCATTCAGGTCAGTCCGCCCGATGAATACGGATGGATGAGTCTGGGCGTATCCGTCGATATTACGAGATCCGCAGCCCAGGCGGCGGATCTCGTGATCGCCCAGGTTAATCCCCAGATGCCCCGTATCAATGGAAACAGCTTCCTCCATGTCCGGGACATCGATATATTTGTGGAATGGGACGCCCCGCTGCTGACGGTTCGGGAGCAGCCGGAAACGGAGGAGGCCCGGAAGATTGCCGAACTGGTGGCCTGCCTGATCGAGGACGGCGCCACGATCCATGTGGGACTGAGCGAATATGCCGGTCCCATCCTCAGGGCCTTAAAGGACAAACACGATTTGGGAGTCCATACCCAGTTCATGACGGATGGCTTCATGCACCTAATGAAGGAAGGGGTGATCACGAACCGCTATAAGAGCAGCCAGGAAGGAAAGCTGGTAGCGGAGTCGGCCAGCGGCGGAGAGGAATTGTACCGCTTCCTCCATAACCATCCTGCCATTGAATTTCACCCTGCCGACTATGTGAATAACCCCGTCATTATTTCTCAACAGGAGCGGATGACCTCCGTAAATGCCGCTACGGCCATCGACCTGACCGGACAGATTGCCGCCGATGCCCTGCCGGAGAATTATTTTTCCGGGGTTACGGGCATGGCCGATTTTGTCATTGGCGCCCAGGCCAACCCGGAGGGGAAATCAATAATCGTCCTGTCTGCCGCGACAACCGACGGCAAGAAGAGTAACATCGTTCCCGAACTGGATTGCGGGGCGGTGTTCATATCGAAAAGCTATATTCAGTATGTCATCACGGAATACGGCATGGTCAATCTTTTCGGGAAAAGTCTCCAGGAACGGGCCATGGCCCTGATCAGCATCGCCCACCCAGAATTTCGTGAAGGGCTTTTCCGGGAGGCCGGGGAACTTGGTTTGATCAGCTCGGAGCGCACCTTGAATGAGTCCCTCTTCGGCGTCTATCCCGCCTGGCTGGAGGAAATCAGGGAAACCGGCGGCGTCCGGGTCACTTTCCGTCCCGTCAAACCGACGGATATTCGCCCTATCCAGGAACATTTCTACACCATGGACGACAAGGATGTGGCCACAAGGTTCTTCCAGTTGCGCTCCACTTTCTATCAGGAACAACTGGCGGACATGTATCAGGTAGACTACATCAAGAATATGACCGTAGTCGCCGCCACGGGAGAAGGGGGACTGGAAAGGGTGATCGGCGTGGGCGAATATAGTCTCGAACCGGCCCGGAACCGCGTCGAAGTTGCCTTTTCCGTCTCCAAGGACTGGCAGGGCAAGGGGATTGCCCATATCATTTTGACCAAACTCGCCCAAGGGGCCATGGGGAACGGTTATTCCGGCATGGTGGCCTATACCTCGCATCGCAATGCCGCCATGATCCGTCTGTTCAAGAAGCTGCCCTACGCAATCAAGACGGCCCTGGAGGAGGACTTTTTTGTCCTGTCCTGCGACTTCGGGGAGAAACAGGCGGTATGATTTATGCGATCATTTGCCGCCGGCGTATTTCGCGACCGTCCCCAGCAAAGCCTTGGCCTGCTGGTTATTGACATTTTTCCGCACGAGGATGTCCGTGGGGGAGGCCGTCTGACCATAGTAAGAATTATTTAGCCCCTCCCGAATCTTGATTACGGCGCCTTTCAGGGAAACGCCCCCGTAAAGGCCCTTGGAGCGGGCGAAGGTCAGGATGTCAACACTGAAATTGGCCGTCGAGGCGTCCGCCCCGGCCCCTACCGGTCCGACCGCCACACTCACGTCCGCCCCCAGTTTCACACCGCTGGAGAGCATGGCATTGGCCCCCCGTTCGGTCATGGCCAGCATGATTATCTCCGATGCATCCCCCCCCGCCTGGAAACCGAAGCTCACCTCCCCGATCGTGTAAAAGGCAGGTCCCAGCCACGTACCGGTCTGCGGTTCTTTGGCCACAAAGACGCCTGTCCCGCCCGAGGCGCCGATTACGAAGGCCCCCCGCAGCATCTGGGGGCAGATGAAGATGCCCCTGGCCTTTTTAACCAGGTCTCGGAACGGTTTTGCCTCCAAGCCGGAAGAGAAGCTTTCCAGAGTGTAGCGGGACGTCTCCACAAGTTGCTCCGCTTCCCGCTTGTTGTCATTTGCCAGGACATCACTCGGGCTGAAAGCGACGCCCCACGCCAAAAAAGACGCCGCGAAAACTACCAATATCCGGACCATTGACAAACCGACTATTTTTCTTCTCATGTTACTCTCCTCATTAGTCATTCTGATCGTGCTTTCGAAAGAATCGTCATGCCGGGGAAGAACCGTTCAATCAATCCACCCAGCGGGTGAAATCCTCCCTGCTTGCGCGGGGCCGCTCGAAGTGGTTGAGGGGGTACGAATCGTCCGGATAACCCAAGGCCACGCCGACAACGACACGCCGGTCATCCGGTATGCCTGCGATACTCCTTAGTAAATCCGGATAGAGTACGGCGGCGGCCATGATGCAGCTCCCCAGCCCCCGGTCATAAGCAAGGAGGCAGACGGTCTGGACAATGAGACCGGTATCAAGCATTGCATACTCGATCCGCAAGTCCCGGGGGACGCAGGCCAGAAGCAGGCAAGGGGCGTCGAATAAACCCGTCATGCCAAGATAGTAGCGGTTACGGGCCTCTTTGTCCTCCCGTGGGATTCCCAGGGTATCGAGAACCAACCTTCCCAGTTCTCCGTACCTGCCTTTCATCGCCTCCGGCCATTTCTCCGGCATGGGGACATCAGGGGCAGGAAGTCCGCCGCTTAATGACTTTTCTCTGTTGAGCCGCTTGAGCTCCGCCAGGGGCGGACCGGTGATCACATATAATTCCCATGGTTGCGTGTTTCCCCAGGATGGCGACCAGCGGGCCTCTTCCAGGATCTCTTCCATCAGGCTGCGGGTAACTTCATCGGCTTTGAATTTTCTGATACTTCTCCGACCTTTGATCGCATCTCTCAGCTCCATCATCAACCTCCCATGTTTATTAATATACCCTTTCTTTACCTTTTATCCTTTGAAAGTCAAGTGGGATGACCTTGCAAAAAATCGACATTCTTCCTTTTCCATCTAACCCAATATCTTTCCCAGAATCTGATTGATGATGGAGTTCGTATCAGGAATCTTACCGAGGGTAATGATCCCGTAAGGAGCGGCGGTTTCCGCGGTGGACACGACTTCCTTCCCGTACAGGATCTCCACCTTCAGGATGCCCTCGTCGGTCGTTTTTCGAATGACGCAGGCTGCCGCCAGTCCCTTGCCGGTGAATTCCGCGGGGGCCTTCCCCGTGACCTGGACCGGCTTGGGCATGGCCCCCGTACCGGCGATTGTATAATGACCGCTGAACGGTAACTGGTCGGCGCCGGTTACTTTGATGGTATAGTCGGATTCCACACCCTTCAAGCCATCACTGCAGCCAAACATAAAGATGGCCGCCAGGAGAATATAAAGCATTGATCGTTTCATAGTAATTTCCTTATCTTGTTATATTTTATGGTGATGCAAATTTCCCCCGTTAATTCCCTGTCTCTTTTGCTCGGTCAAAAGGCAGCCGGCGATGCATTTATCTATACAATTGCTGTCGCAGGGCTCGATATGGATGGTAACGGTGGTATGGGGGAAGCGATCTTTGATCTTGTTCGACAGTTTTTTTGCAATCGCGTGGGAATCCATCACCGACATGTGGGGCTCTACCTTCAGATGGAACTCGACAAAACGGAAGTGCCCCGCTTTGCGCGTCCGCAGATCGTGGTAACCGTGGATGACGCCTTCCTGTTCGACTATGCACTGACGGACCCATTCCACTTCCCCCTTGGGAAGATGGACATCCAAGAGATCCTTAGCCGCCTGGGTGGTCAGATCATAAGCCGCTTTCATAATGAGGAGGGCGACGCCCAGAGCGGCAACCGGGTCGAGCCAGAAGAAATCCTGCCCGGGGAAAAGCCACTGGGCAATCCAGATCAGGGCCAGACCGCCCATAACCCCGGCGGAGGTGTAAACATCCGTTTTCAGATGCCAGGCGTCGGCCTGCAGGGCAACGGAATCCGTTTCCCGACCGACCTTGAAAAGCCTCTCCGAGACGATAATGTTGACTACCGCCGAAATCAGCATTACACCGACGCCCCAGCCGATGGCCTCGATCGGCTCCGGATTCATAAGCTTTTTCACCGCTTCGTAGATGATCCAGATTGCCGCCACAAAGATAAGCAGGGCTTCGATAGTGCCGGAGATATTCTCGATTTTCCCATGTCCGAAGGGGTGCTCGCTGTCCGCCGGGATGCTGGAGGTCTTAACCGAGAATAGCGCGATAGTGGCGGCAAGGAGGTCAACGCCGGAGTGGATCGCCTCCGAGATGATGGAGACGGACCCGATCATCAGTCCTACAACCACCTTCATGGCCACCAGGGACGTATTGGAGACGACGGAAAGGACGGCAACCCTTACTTTACGGTGTTGAGCATCCATGCAACCTCCCTGCTACCTTTCAATCAAACAGATCATGGAGAAAACCCGGGACAATGCAAATGGGACAATTCATTTTTCTTTCTCCTTCTTACGGGTTAATTTTTCAATGATAATTATGGTTGCCGGGACGCACGAAAAACCTGAAACGGGTCGCGGCGGCTATCGTAAAAAATCTATGGGCTTGCTAGATTAAGACCTGGCCGGGGGGGCCTTGTTGGGATAGATGTAAGCTACTTGGGAAGAGATCAAGATGGTTGTGGTTTCGGGTACGACCATAGTGGACGAAAAGAAGATCGCTGCCACGCCGGAAGGGATCACCGCTACTGCCGGTGGGGAATCTATGTTGTTTTTATTGAAGCTTCCGGAGATTGACGTTTTGACCTTGCAGATGGAGCACGAGGCCAATAGAAAAGAGCGGTCATGGTGATGGAAGGCGACGGCGAGAATGGCAAGGAAAAAGCCGGCCATCGACAGTAGAACGATCTTTTTGATCAGGGAGTGATGCATGAGTGCACAGTTGCCTTGTTGCCCTTATAATTATTGGCGCCACCTAACATCTATTCCAAAGGCCTGTCAAGGGGTATAAAATACACATCTGTATTGGTTGATTTTAGTTTAAAATATGATACTGTGCGCGAGATTGTTGAGATAAGGAAATACGAAAATGATCAACATATTTAAGCCGACTTTATGTAGGCATCGGGAGGGAAAATAAATGGATTGTCCATGCGGCTCAGGCAATACTTACGAAAAATGCTGTGCACCATTCATAAAAGGGGAGGGTTATCCGGAGACAGCGGAGCAGTTGATGCGTTCGCGCTACAGCGCCTATGCGTTACAGGAAATACCTTATGTGTATGATACGTTGCACCCCGATTCCCGCGGAGATTGGGATGAGAAGGGGGCGATAGAATGGTCGAAATCATCCGTATGGAACGGTCTTGAGATTATTCAAACCGAAGCGGGAGGCCCCGGGGATGATCAGGGAACGGTTGAATTCATTGCCGGCTTTTCCATGGAGAATAAACGGCTTCAACATCATGAACTGGCCGTTTTTGAAAAAGAGGCAGGGAGATGGTATTTCAAGGATGGGGAGATGGTAAAGCCTAAACAGGTTAAGAGGGAAGCTCCCAAGATCGGCAGAAACGACCCCTGTCCCTGCGGTAGCGGCAAAAAATACAAGAAGTGCTGTGGCAAGTAGTTCACATGAGGTTTCATGCCCCCCCACCTAAGGCTTTATAAAGGGTAACTTCATTGACGAGACGGAAAAGATGAAGGTTGATCAGCCCCTTTTGAGCGCCATAGAGAGAGCGTTGCGCATCGAGGACGCTTAGATAGTTGTCTACTCCCTTAACATAACGGAGCGAAGAGAGGCGGTAGGTATTGGCATTAGCGTTTACCAGCGATGCCTGGGCTTCAATCTGACCGTTCACCGTACCCTGGACGGCCAGGGCGTCCGCAGTTTCCCGAAAGGCCGCCTGGATTGCCTTTTCGTACTGGGCGATCGTTATTTCCTTTTCCACTTTCGTGAGATCGTATAACGACCACAAACGAGCGTCGAAGATCGGCATGACAATCTGGGGCGCGAAATTCCACGTACTGGAACCACTTCGGAAGAGTCCCGACAGATCGGCGCTGGCCGTACCGAAGGTCGTCGTCAGGGAGATGCGGGGAAAGAAGGCGGCCCGGGCGGCGCCGATGTTGGCATTAGCCGCCTTGAGGCGGTGTTCCGCCGCCATGATGTCGGGGCGGCCCAAGAGGAGTTCCGAGGACAAGCCGGGGGAAATATCCCGGAGGGGGCTGATTTTGCCCAATTCCGGCGGCAGGAGCTCCGGCGGGATGGGAGAACCGACAATAAGCTGCAAGGCGTTTTCTTCCAGGGCAATCAGTTGGGTGTAGCGGGCTACGTCTCCCCGGGCCGTATCGACCTGGCTTTGGGCGCGCCGGAGATCCAGTTCGGAGGCGATCCCCACTTCGTGACGCCTCCGGATCAGTTTATAGGCATGCTCCTGCGCCTCGAGAGTGGAGGTAGTCAGTTTTAAACTTTCCCGATCTGCCGCCAGGGTAAGGTAGGCGTTGGCTACGGCGGACACCATGAGAATCTGGGCGCTACGGCGGGCCTGATCCGTGGCGAAGTATTCTTCCAGGGCCCGATCCTTCAGACTCCGGATCCGGCCGAAGAAATCTATTTCCCAGGCGGTGACGCCAAAATTGACACTGTACTGCTGGGCGGTCGTTTCCTGGCCTGTGTAGGTAAGGTCCGCCGGCACCCGTCCCTTGCTTCCGGAGCCGACGGCGTTTGCAGACGGAAACAGCTCGGCCCGCTGGATGCCGTAAAGGGCCCGGGCCTTCTCGACGTTTAAGGCCGCCAGCCGGAGATCGCGGTTATTCTTCAGAGCCGTCTGAATGATTTTTTGCAGGCGTTCATCAGTAAAGAACTTTTGCCACGGCAAATCCTGCATTGTCGGCGCTGCCGCGTCAGCCTTCATTCCCTTGTAGGCCGCCCCGGTCGGCCATTGGTTGGGAACGGGAGCCGCCGGGCGCTCGTATTTCGGGGCCATTGTACAACCGCCCGCCAAGAGGACAATAGCGCAAATAATAGACAAGGAAATTCTTTTCATATCATGCCTCTCCCGTTGGAGTTGTGCCGGCAGCGCCGGTGTTTTCATCTTTCCGGCGTTTCCCCGTGAACCTGTCCTTCAGCATCTGAAAGATTGATTTGGCGTTGCCTGACTCTTCAGTTGCCCCCGGCCGGTGTTTGCCGAACAGTCTCTCGATCAATACATAGAAGAGGGGGGCAAAGACTACGACCAGAACGGTGCCGGTGATCATCCCGCCCAGCACGCCGGTGCCGATGGCGGTCATGGCGCCGGCGCCGGCGCCGGTGGCCAAGGCAAGGGGCAGGACGCCGAACCCGAAGGCCAGGGATGTCATGAGAATGGGACGAAAGCGCAGTTTCGCCCCCTCCAGGGTCGCCTCGATGAGGCCCATTCCCTCATCCGCCCGGGACTTGGCAAACTGGACGATGAGGATGGCGTTCTTGGTGGTCAAGCCCAGGGTGGTCAAAAGACCGATCTGGAAATAGACGTCATTGGACATCCCCCGCAGGCTCGAGGCGATGACGCCGCCGATGGCCCCCAGGGGCAGGGCGAGGAGGATGGAGACGGGGATGGGCCAGCTTTCGTAAAGGGCCGCCAGGCAGAGGAAGATGACAAGGATGGAGAAGGCGTAGAGGAGGGGCGCCTGGGCCTGGGACATCCGTTCCTGGTAGGAGAGGCCGGCCCAGTCGAAGCCGGTTCCCTGGGGCAGTTTGGTCGTGATTTCCTCCATGGCGGCCATGGCATCGCCGGAGCTTTTGCCCGGCGCCGGCTCACCCCAGATGTTCAGGGACGGGAAGCCGTTGAAACGCTCCAGCCGGGGGGAACCGGTCGCCCAGCGGGTCGTGGCGAAGGAGGCGAAGGGCGTCATTTGCCCCGCGATATTGCGGATGTACAGCTTCTCCAGGTCCTGGGGAAGCATCCGGTAGGGGGCGTCGGCCTGGACATAGACCTTTTTGACCCGGCCGGCCTGGATGAAGTTGTTCACATAGGCGCCTCCGAAGGCAGCGGCGATGGTATTGTGCAAGGAAGACAGGGGGATGCCCATGGCACCCGTTTTTTCCCAGTCCACGTCGATCCGGAACTCGGGGACATCCTCCATGCCGTTGGGACGCACATTGGCCAGGCGCTGGTCCTTGGCCGCCGCACCCAGGAGCTGGTTGCGGGCGTTCATCAGGGCGCCGTGACCGAGGCCGCCCCGGTCCAGCAACTGGAAATCCACTCCTCGGGCATTGCCCATTTCAACGACGGCAGGGGGCGGGAAGGCGAAGACCAGGGCGTTGCGGATCTTGGCAAAGGCCCCCATGGCCCGGCCGGCAACGGCCTTTACCTTCAAGTCATCTCGATTCCGGAGTTGCCAGTCTTTCAGCTTCACGAACACCATGCCGTTGTTCTGAGCCCGGCCGGAAAAACCGATGCCGACGATGGTCATGCACGATTCCACCGCCTCTTTCTCTTTTTCCTGGAAATGGCGCTGGACCTCGTTGGCCACGCCCTGGGTCTGCTCCAGGCTGGAGCCGGTAGGCAGGAGGATCTGGCAGAGCAATATCCCCTGGTCTTCATCGGGAAGATAGCTCGTCGGCATCCGCATGAAAAGGATTCCGAGGAAGATCACGATGACGAGGAAAACCGCGAGATAGCGTTTCTTTCTGGCCAGGACGCCGCCGACCAGTTTCACATAGCGGTCCCGCAGTCCGAAAAAGGCCCGGTCAAACCACTGGAAAAAGGGGCGGAGAAAGAATACGGCGTTTTCGGACGGCTGGTGCCCGCATGCCACCGGTTTGAGGAGGGAGGCGCATAGCACCGGGGTCAGGATCAGGGCCACTACTACGGAAAGCAGCATGGAGGTGGCGATGGTGATGGAGAACTGACGGTAGATGACCCCTGTCGAACCCGGGAAAAAGGCCATGGGGCCGAAGACGGCGGCCAGGACCAGTCCGATGCCGATCAGGGCCGGCGTGATCTGCTCCATGGACTTGGCCGTGGCCTCCCGGGGCGGAAGCCCTTCGTCGCACATGATCCTTTCCACGTTCTCCACCACGACGATGGCGTCGTCGACGAGGAGTCCGATGGCCAGGACCATGGCGAACATGGTGAGCATGTTGATGGAAAACCCGAAGGCCCCCAGGACGGCGAAAGTCCCGAGGATTACCACGGGCACGGCAATGGTCGGGATGAGCGTGGCCCGGAGGTTGCCCATGAAGAGCCACATGACCAGGAATACCAGGAGGATCGCCTCGAAGAGGGTCTGGACGACCTCCTTGATGGCCACCCGGACAAAGGGGGTGGTGTCATAGGGATAGACGACCTTCATCCCCGGCGGGAAATAGCGGCTCATCTCCGCCAGTTTCTCCCGGACGCCGTCGGCCGTATCCAGGGCGTTGGCGCCGGGGGCCTGGCGGATGGCCAGCGCCGCGGAAGGTTTGCTGTTGTAAAAGCCCTCGATATCGTAGGACTCGGTCCCCAGCTCGGCCCGCCCCACATCCCGGATCCGGACGACGGCGCCGTCGGGATTGATGCGAATGGGGATGGCGGCGAACTCCTCCGGAGTCTTGAGGAGATTCTGGACGATGATGGAGGTGTTCAAGCGCTGGCCCGGCACCGCCGGCGCCCCGCCGAACTGTCCGGCGGAGACCTCCACGTTGTAGGTCTTGAGAGCCTGGATCACATCCTCGATGGTCAGGCGGTAATCGTTCAGCTTCTCGGGGTTGAGCCAAACGCGCATGGCGTACTGGCTGCCGAAAATCTGGACCTCGCCGACGCCGGGGACCCGGGCCAGGACCTTTTCGAGGTTCGACTGGGCATAATCCCGCAGGTCGTTGCCGTCCATACTGCCGTCCTCGGAGATGAGGCCCACGATGATCAGGTAATTTCTGGTGGCTTTACTGACCGTGACCCCGGCGCGCTGCACCGCCTCCGGCAGGCTCGTCATGGCGAGCTGGAGTTTGTTTTGCACCTTCGACCAGGCCAGGTCCGGGTCGGTGCCCGGCTTGAAAGTCAATTCTACCCGGGATGACCCGGAGGAATCGCTGGTGCCGGATATATACAGCATGTCGTCGAAGCCCGTCATCTTCTGTTCGATGATCTGGGTGACGCTGTTTTCCACCGTCTCCGCCGAGGCGCCCGTGTAGTAGGCGGTGATGGCGATGGATGGCGGGGCGATAGGGGGATACTGGGAGATGGGGAGGTTGTAGATGGCCAGCCCCCCGAGGACCATCATGACGATGGCGATGACCCAGGCGAATACCGGACGATCGAGGAAGAATTTTGACAGCATCGCGGGCCTCCGTCAGTTTGTTTTTGCCGCCGCCGGTTTGGCCTCTTCCCCGGCTTTGACGGTGTTGTCGACAAACGGGACCGCCTTTACGGTGGCGCCGGGTTTGGCCTTCTGCATCCCCTCGACGATCACCCGCTCACCGGGGGACAACCCCTCGGAAACGAGCCATTGATTGCCGATGGCGCGCTCGATGACGATCATGCGCTGCTGGACCTTGCCTGCGGCATCAACGAGCAGCACCAGCGGATTCCCCTTGGGATCCCGGGATATGGCCTGTTGGGGAATCAGGAGGGCACTCCTGTTGACTCCCTCTTCCACCACCGCCCGGACAAACATGCCGGGCAGGAGGACCCCTTTCGGATTGGGGACGGTCACCCGGAGGATCACCGACCCCGTAGTCTGATTGACGGTAACGTCCCGGAACTGCAGCGCCCCGTCAAAGGGATAGCGGCTGTTGTCTTCCAGGAGGATGCGGACCTTGTTCCTTAACTGCCCGTTGCGATGGAGATGCCCTTCGGCGAGGCGGCGCTGCAGACGGAGCAGCTCCGTGGTGGACTGGGGGACGTCGACGTACATGGGGTCCAATTGCTGGATGGTGGCCAGGGCTACCGGCTGATGGGCCGTCACCAGGGCGCCTACCGTAACATTGGATTTGCCGATGCGGCCCGAGATGGGGGCCGTTACGGCGGAGTATTTCAGGTTGATGCTGGCCGTCTCGAGGGTTGCCTTCCAGAACTGGATATCCGCCTGGTTCTGTTTCAGGGCGGCGGTGGCGTCGTCGTATTCCTGCTGGCTTACCGCCTTTTCCGCCACGAGCTCCCGCATGCGGTCGGCCCGGAGGCGGATCGCCGAAAGATTGGCCTCGGACCTGCCGAGGGCGGCCTTAGCGTTATCATAAACGGCCTGATAATGGGCAGGGTCGATTTTGAAGAGGAGCTGTCCGGCCTTGACATCGGCGCCTTCGGTAAACAGGCGCTGCTGGATGATTCCTCCCACCTGGGGACGCACTTCGGCCATGAGATTGGCGGATGTCCGTCCTGACAATTCCGTTGTGACCAGCACCTGCTGGGGCTGTACCGTCACCACGGCGACTTCGGGAGTGCCGCCGGCCGACTTCTTTCCCGCAGGAGAAGATTGTCCGCAACCGCTGAGGACCAGAAATCCGGCGAGCAGCCCGGCGGAGAGCATTAGTTTGGCCTTGTTATTTATTTGCATGCGCCACCTCAATTATAAATAATCCTTCCATATGGAACATTGATCACCTCTTGACGGCATCCCAGCAGGCCTCCGTAGTCTGCCGGAGCAAGGCTTCATCCAGGGTGATAAAGCCAAGAATGTGGTCCCGCGCCAGGAAGATCAGCGGGGCGATGGTGAGGGAAAAAAGGGCGATGATAGGGATGTCCTTGACAACATGGTCGGCGATGGCCTCTTCAAAAAGGGCCATGAAGAAGTCGTCGTGGCCGGTCTTGTCCAATAATCTGTCCCGGCGCATGGAGATCCCGTACGGAGAATTCATGAATTGTTCAATATATCGAAAACTAAGAGGATTTTCTATGAGAAACCGGAGGATCTTACCGGTGAGATACAAAAACCGTTCCCGGATAGGTCCCGCCGTGGGGAATCCTTCCCGGAGCGTCGCCGCAATTTTATTTTCCAGTTCTTTAAAAAGCTCGGTGATCAGCTCATCCTTGCCGGCAAAGTAGAGATAAATCGTTCCCACCGCCACATTAGCCCGGGCGGCGATCATGGACATGGGAACCCCGTGAAAACCGTTTTCCGCTAAGAGTTCCATGGCCACGGTCATGATTTCGGTGCGCTTATCTAAACTTTGCATGATTCAATCCCCAGGATAGCGAATGAACGTTCATTCATTCCGTCGGCTCTACATCAGCCATGCATTGCTGTCAAGCATTTTTAGGAGGTTGATAGCAAAATTAATTATTCGTCCCGCTGGAGATAAGACCTGATCTTCTGGCGCATGGCCTCGGGGAGTTTGATGCCGATGGCCTTGATCCGGCTTTCGTATTTCTCGAAAGAACGGGTGTGCTGGGAGGTGTTGATGAAGATCTTGAAATAGGAACGGATGCTCCCCTCGAGTTCGGACCGGAATTCCATGTCCTCGTTTAAGAGATCCTCCACCGGGGCGATCACCCGGTAATTGATGGGGCGGCAGATGGCCCGGTAGGCCACGAAACGCTGGGTCATGTCGCATTCGTAATTCTTCTCCCGGATGGATTTTTCCACTACCCCCAGGTCAATACAGTCCATGATCTGAAAGGCGTATTCCGGTCGCAGGACCTCCTCCAGGATGACCTGGGCCTTCCGGTATTGCTCGCACTCGTTAAGATCGGCTTTGCCCTCGGGATCGCAACGGATATAGAGTACAAAATCGATGTCCGATCCGGTCTGGCAGAGGCCCATATTGGTGGAACCCACGACGTCCATGCCGATGTCGTCCTCGATCCGGTCTTCGATCAGGCGCGCCACCTCTTCCATCTTGTCCAGGCGATCTTCCGTTTCCTCTGTCTGGAACATCCGGTAGAACTGCTTGATATCTTTGTAAAGCTGGATCTCCGGGATGTGGGAGAACTTCTTGACCTTCATGTCGAAATTCTCTCCCCCCTTCAGGGCATTGTACCGCTCCCGGTCGATGATCTTCTCGACCCAGCGTTCCTTTTCCCGGTAATAATCGGCAATATCGTAGACCCGGTCTTCCACCAGCTTTTTGAAGATGACCTTCTGAATTGCCCGGCCTTCAATCTCCAGGACATAGAAGCAGCCGCCCTCGGACACCCCGCCGGTCAGGAGGGTCACCTCGCCGAAGTTGGAGGGATTAAGATGAACCGTCCCCTCGCTGACCTGAAATCCCCAGTCGCCGTGAATGTGACCGGTCAGGCAGGCCAGGACGGGCTCGTTGTCGCAGAAATTGCGTAAGGCCGGAGAACCGGAGGTGCCGAACTGGGTAACCCGGTCATGGATGCCGTGGGCCGGTTGGTGGGTCACGACGATATCGGGCTTCGCGCCCATGAAAAAGTTGAACATCTCATTCACCCTGTCCGCGATGCCGATGCCGCCGCGGTAGGGCACCACGTAACGCTGGGGAATGCCGGGGGTCCAGGTGTCCGCCCCGCCGTAACCGGCAATTTTCAGACCTTCGACATCGTAACTGTGCAGGTGCAGGTCCCGATCATGGAGGGAAGTGTATTTGAGATCCATGTCGTAGTTTCCCGGCAGGCAGAAGACCGGGGTCTTCTGCTTGAACGCCATGATGTTTTCCAGGACCTTGTATTTCTGTTGCAGTACCCGGCGGGCGCGGATGGTGTACTGCTGGTACTTTGTCCCCTGCTCTTCGATGTCGGCGGAAATGTCCGGCCTTTCCAGGAGTTCGTCCACAAAATCCTCGATGAGCATCCCCTCCTTGCCCATCCGGAGACGCAGGCCGTGGAAGAACGATTGCAATTCATGATAGTTGATGGCCGTGTTCATGTGGTAGAAGGGGATGTCGATAAGATCGCCGGAGATGATGTACATATCGGCTACGGTCTCCGACAGGAGGGTCTTGACCCGCTCAAAGGCGCCATGAATATCGGCGGCATAAACAATTCTCATTCAGGAAACCTCTAGAATAAGCGCTTTTTGTAAATATAAATTATTTAATTGTTTTTGTCAGCTTTTTCCTCACCTCCAAAGAGGGGGAGTATTCCTGGTTTTCCCTACACAAGATGATGGATGTCAATCGCCCCCCATCTTTCCCGGAGGTATTCGGCCACGAGTCTCCGGTGACAATTCCGGGGTTTCTCTTCGCTGCAAAGGAGGCAGGCTTCGTGAAGGAGGGCCGGATCCAGGTGAGCTTCGATTTTTCTTTCCGCCATCAACGCCAGGAAATCCCTCTCGAAGACGGACCAGTCGCCGCTGTTCTTCTTGAAGGCATCGAAAATTTCCGGGGACGGGGCCAAGTCAGGTCTGTGGAGATAATCGATCCCACCGATCGCCCGGAGAAAGTACGCCAGGTCGTCTTTTTTCGTATACCCGGCCAGTTGGGACGTATTGTTCAGCCGGATGTCGATGACCCGCTTTACCCCCACCCGGATGAGCATGGTGAAGAAGCCCTCGGCTGATTTTTTCGTAAAGCCGATGGTGTAAAGATCAATGGGTTTCATGGGTTCCTCCGGAAAAGTTTCGGATGATGTCGAGAAAAATAGACCCGTATTTGTCTATTTTTGCCGCGCCGATCCCGTAGATCTGCCCGAGGGCCTCCCTGGTCCGGGGAAGATGGGCGGCCATTTCCCGGAGGGTCCGGTCGTGAAAGACGGCAAACGGGGGGAGGCCCTTCTCATCGGCGATTGCCTTGCGCTTCTTCCGGAGGCGTTCGAAGAGGGCCGGATCGTAGTCCAGCTCTTCCGATTTCCCGACCTTGCGGAGGTCGGCGCCGTCTTCCTCCAGGCGGCCCATGACCGGCTCCTTCCCTCGCAGGACCTCCCAGGCCTTGGGAGTCAGTTTCATGCTCCCGTGCTCCAGTTCATGGGTCAATAGCCCCTGGTGGGCGAACTGCCGGGCGAGATGGCGCCACTGACGGGCTGTATACCGGGTCCCGATACCGTAGGTGGAGAGCTCCTCGTGACCGAATTTCAGGGTTTTCTGCGATTTGGACCCCCGCAGGACGTCGATGATGTGGCCGGCCCCGAAGAGTTCCCCCGTCCGCTTGACGCAGGAGAGAAACATCTGGGCGGGAATGGTAATATCCACCCGGTCTTTCTTGTCCATAAGGCAATTATCGCACCTGCCGCAATGTTCGGGGACGCCGGCCTCGCCGAAATACTTAAGCAGGGGGATGCGGCGGCACAGGTCCGTTTCGGCGAAACCGAGGAGGGTATTGAGGAGGCTGTTGGCGACCAATTGCTCATGGCCGTTTTTCTGCTGGATGAAATACTTGACCTTGTGGATGTCCCCGTAACTGAAGAGGAGGAGGCAATGGGCGGGGAGGCCGTCCCTCCCGGCCCGGCCGATTTCCTGGTAGTAGGCGTCCAGGCTTTGGGGCAGGTCGTGGTGAATGACAAAGCGCACGTTGGATTTGTTGATTCCCATACCGAAGGCGATGGTGGCCACGATGATCTGAATATCATCGCGGGTGAACATCTCCTGGTTCCGGATACGCTCCTCCTCCGGCAGGCCCGCATGGTAGGGCTTGACGGCATAGCCCTTCTTCTTCAGGGCGCCGTAGAGATCGTCTGTCTGCTGTCGGGAGGCGCAATAGATGATGCCCGATTCATTAGGATATTTCTTTAAAAGCGCCAGGATTTGCTGCTGGGGCGCCGCCTTTGGGGCCACCTCCAGGAAGAGGTTCGGGCGGTTGAAGGCGCCGATGAATTCATGGGTGCCATCGATCCGCAGGGAATTCTTGATGTCTTCCCGGACGCGCGGTGTGGCGGTAGCCGTCAGGGCCGTGCAAACGGTTTGGGGGAAGGCGGCCCGAACCTCGGCGAGCTTCCTGTATTCGGGACGGAAATCGTGGCCCCACGCGGAGATGCAGTGGGCCTCATCGATAGCGAAGGCATCGACGGAAAGCGTGGACAGGAGCGAAAGCGTCCGGGGGTTCAAGAGCGCCTCCGGGGCGAGATAAAGGAGCCTCGCCTCCCGGGAGGTAAGCTGACCGACATGCCGCCGGTACTCGGCCACGGTCAGGGAGCTGTTCAGAAAGACCGCCGGGACGCCACATTCACGGAGCTGATCCACCTGGTCTTTCATCAGGGAGATGAGCGGGGAGACCACAATGGTCAATCCCAGCGACAGGAGGGCCGGGATCTGGTAGCACAGGGACTTCCCTCCGCCTGTGGGCATGACGACGAGGGCGTCCCTTTTCCCCAGGGTATGGGCGATGATCTCCTCCTGAAGGGGCCGGAAGGTGTCATAGCCGAAGACATCCTTGAGGAGCGCCTTCGCCCGGACAATCTGATCGTCCAGGGCGGTTTTCCGGTAAGTACTTATAGCTGTTTGTGAATTCATATAAACCGTGACATGCTCCATTGGCCGAGAAACCGGGAAAATTCCCGGATGAAATCGGCACCCGGAGAAATAGAGGAGATGGCCCGGATTGTCAATGGGCAGATAAAAGGTACGCCCAACCCCTGATTAAAACAGGGGCTATGTTAACCCCTTTGATTGAATTGCCTTAACAAATGTAATCCACCAGCAATTCTGCTACGCTCAATCGTCAGCCGGATTTCCCGTATCCTCCCTATCCCTCACAATAGCATTTGGTACTTACCAGTTAATGTTGTCTCCGTTATATTCATCATGTGGAGTTGAGGATGTCATCAGCGATGTGAAGCATTGTTTTCCTATGGCGATGGTTTGGCGAATAGTTGGGGCAGGAAGGTGCTCAGGGCGGGGACGAAGGTAACGAGCATCAGGACCCCCACGGCGATGAGAAAGGGGACCCAGATACCCCGGCTCAACCTTTCCAGGGAGAGGCCGGAGATGCTGCAGATGGAAAACAGAACCGCCCCCACAGGCGGTGTGATCAGCCCCAGGACGAGATTGAAGCAGACCACGACGCCGAAATGGACGGGATCGATGCCCATTTTCACGGCGACGGGAGCGATAACCGGCGTCAGGATCGTCAGGGCCGGGGCCGTTTCCAGGGGGATGCCGATGAGGAGCAGGAGGATATTGACGAGGATCAGAAAAACCCAGGGCGATGAAGAGACATTGACGATGGCTTCCATGATCCGGGTGGGGAGTTGCTCTGCCGCCACGATCCAGGCGAAGGGTTCGGAAAGACCGATCAGAAGCATGACCGCCGCCGATTCGATGCCAGCGGTGAGGAAGATGCCGGGAAGCCTCGATATCCGCAGCCGGTTGTAAAAGCAGAAACCGGCGATCAGGGCGTAAGCGACGGCGATGCCCGCCGCCTCCGTAGGGGTGAAGACGCCGCCGAGAATGCCGCCAATGATAATTACGGGCAGGGCCAGGGCCGGCAGCGCCCGGACGGTTCCCGTCAGGATTGCCGGCAGGCTCGCCTGCTCTTCCCGCGGGTAGCCCCGCTTACGGGCAATCCAGACCATATAAACCATGAGGGCCAACCCCAGGAGAATGCCCGGGACGATTCCCGCTAAAAAAAGGGAGGCAATGGAGACATTGGCAATAACCCCGTAGATGATGAAGGGGATGCTGGGGGGGATGATGGGGCCCATGCAGGCGGCCGTAGCCGTCAGGGCGGCGGAGACTTCGTCGTCGTAGCCGGCGCTGCTCATGGCGGGCAGGAGGAGCGAGCCGATGGCTACGGCGGTGGCCACGGCGGAGCCCGTAATGGCGGCAAAAAGGGCGCTCGCCAGAATCATGGCCAGACCGAGACCACCCCGGATGTGACCCATGAGGAGCCGGGAGAAACGGACCAAATCGGCAGTGATGCCCCCTTCCTTCATCAGGTTCCCCGCGAGGATGAACAGGGGAATGGCGAGGAGGGGAAATGAGGAAAGACCGGCGAAGGTGGTCTGGATGATTATGGTCGGGGAAAGGCCTTCCTTGAGGAGGACATAGGCCAGGGAGGCGCCGCCGAGGACCAGGGCGATGGGCAGGCCGATGGCCATCAAGACTATAAAGGAGGTCAAAAACAGCGTCAACGGATACCCTCCTTGCCTTATTTTTTACGGTTATCTTCGGGTAATAAAAGCATCCCCGCCAGATCCTCGATGGTGATGAGCATCATGAGGCCGAAACCGGCGGGAAGGGCGGCATAGGGCAGGGCCATGGAAATCTCCAACGCCGGCGAGATCTGGGGCAGATTGATCAGGGTCTGTTGCAGTCCGTACCAGGTCATGATGAGGAGCAGGCCGAGCATCAGGCACAGGGAGCCTCCCCGGGCGATCCGGGCCGCTGGGTAGGGTAACCTGTCAATGATGGTGGTCAGACTGATCTGATAGCCTTTCCTGAGGCCGATAGCTGCCCCCATCATGGAGAGCCAGACCAGAGAAAAGGTCGCCGCTTCCCCGGACCAGCTCGGCATGGCCCCGAGGAGATAACGCCCCGCCACTTCATAGGGGATGACGACGGCCATGATCGCCATGGCAAGGATCGTGATCCCCCCGGCGAATTTTATCAGGACCCCATTGAGTCGGGACAGGACGTGCAATGGTGGCGCCTGCACGGAAATCCCCGGTGCTGCTTCTTTGTCCTTCATTATTTAGTGTTGATGATCGCTTCCACCTTGTCCTTGCCGAAGGACTGGATGAATTCCCCCATCGCCCCTTCCATGATCTTGTACCAGGCCCCCTTGTTGATGTCTTTGGTAACGGTCATCCCCTTGGCGGCCAGCTCGGCGATCTGTTTCTCCTCGTTTTCCCGTCCGAGTTTGCGCTGGTAGGGGGCGACCTCCTGGGCCGTCTTCAACATCATGTCCTGATCTTCTTTGGAGAGGGCCTGCCAGGTCTTGGGGCTGACGACGATCAGGGCCGGAGAATAGACGTGCTGGGTCAGGGAGAGGTATTTCTGGACCTCGTTCAATTTCGACGTGTAGATCACGGCGACGGGATTCTCCTGGCCGTCGATGGTTTTCTGCTGCAAGGCGCCATAGACCTCGCCGTAGGCCATGGGGACGGGATTGACGCCCGCGGCCTTCCAGGCGGCGAGATGGATCTTGTTCTCCATCGTCCTGATCTTCAGGCCCTTGGCATCGGCGGGGGATTTCACCGACTTCTTGGAGTTGGTAAGGTTCCGGAAACCGTTTTCCCAGAAGGCCAATCCTTTGAGGTTGGCCTTGCCCAGATCGTCGAGGAGCTGACGGCCGAGGGGGCCGTCAAGGACCTTGTCCACGTGGGCGTAATCCCGGAAGAGGAACGGCAGATCAAGAATGCCGATGGAAGGGCTGAAACCGCCGACCGGGCCGGTGGAACCGACATAAAAGTCGATGGTCCCCTGCTGGATCGCCTCCAGGAGCTCCCGCTCCCCCTTGCCAAGCTGCCCGTTGGGATAAATGGTGATCTCGATCTTGCCCTTGCTCCGCTCCTTGACCAGTTCGGCAAATTTGGCCGCTCCCTGGTTATAGGTGTGATCCATTGCCGTCAGAGAGGCGAGCTTGAAGGTGACCTTGCTTTCCCCTTTCGGAGCCGCCTTTTCCTGTCCGCCGCCGCAACCGCCGATGGTCAGTGCCATGATTAAAACAGGCAGTAAAAATGTCATTCTTTTCAGCATGATCTCCTACCTCCGTTTTTTTAGTAGAATCATTGATATCGAGGACTTTCTTAACAGAACGTCCGGCTGTTTTCAATATGAACATCCCAGCTTGACATTCCTGGTGGCCTAAACAGCCTCTATTCATTCATTAACGACCCGATAAGAGACATTCATTTCCTTGCATATCTTTTCTACGGCCATGAGCACCATATTCGTGGTACTCTGCTTCACGATCGGGCTGGCGGAGGTAATCGTAAGCTGACTTTTGCCCTCTGATATCGGGACGATTCTCAGGCTGGCCGATTTCTCTGCCTCGGAAAATTCGACGTAACGACTTGCATCTGCTTGACTCGTGATGAGCAACTTCTGATTTTTATTGATCATGTTCAGCGCTGTTTGATAGACCATGTCCGCATCGGCATCCAGGTTCACCGTTGCCGTCGTCTGGCGGTCGGTCTTCACGTACACCACCGTTTCCGCAGCCACAAACATCGTGGCGACACAGCCGCCCAAAACCCCTGCCAAGGCCAATAACAGCACCGGTAGATATAAATTGATTCGTCTTTTAGACATCCCTAAACCTCCAACTCATTTTTGTCGTTGCGTCTATTCAGAGAGATATCTCCCGACCGTCGATATGACACAGAATCTGCGGAATGAATACTTACTCCTGCCTGATAATTCGTGACATTAAATATCGGAGCCATTTTGTCAAGAATAATCGAGAGGAACATTATCCTTGACCGGAACGAAAGTTTTTCCTATTGGTATCACTCATGTTTGCAGGGAGAGAAATGTTTTTTATTCCTTGCAGGGAAATGAAGGCTGTCGGCGTTTTATTGAGAGGATAGTGTCCCTTTACCATGGAAGATATCCTTACCCGCACCGGAGCGGATCTGCTGGGTCGCCTGACCGGTCCGCTGGAGTTCCGGCTCTATCTGCAACCTGCTGTAGCCGTTATCTATGCCCTCCGGGACGGGCGCAGGGATGCAATTGCGGGCCGTACCCCATATCTGCGGGAGCTGATAACAAATCCCCTGCAGCGGGGGGAATTGCTTTATGAAGGATGGAAATCCGTATCGCGAGTGTTCCTGCTGGCCGTCATCATCGACCTCATCTATCAGCACCTTGCCCTCCCTACGATTTATCCCGACGAGGCTCTGATCACATCCTTTGCCCTGGCGGTCATCCCCTACCTCCTGCTGCGCGGCCCCGTGAACCGCAGCTGGCGCCGCAGGCAGGCCAAAAAAAGAGATCAATGCCGGCCGGGCGAAAAAAATTCTTGACAATTTTAATTCAATGCTTTAATTCCCACTAAAAAGATAGAGATAGTGTAGAAATGAAATTGTCAACCAGAGGCAGATACGGGGTCCGGTTCATGTTCGATCTTGCCGCCCACTACGGGGAGGGGCCGATCTTTCTAAAGGATATTGCCCAGCGCCAGGGGATTTCGGAAAAGTATCTCTGGCATCTCGTGACACCTTTGAAAGCGGCCGGCCTGATCACGACCGTCCGGGGGGCTAAGGGAGGCTATTATCTGTCCCGGTCTCCCCAGGATATCAACCTGATGGATGTCGTCAAGGTCCTGGAAGGTCCGATCTGTTTCGTCGATTGCGTGGAGAACTCTTCCGTTTGTGACCGGGCGGAAGGCTGCATTTCCCGTGAGGTATGGGGAGAGGTGTCCCATAAAGTCGACGAGATCCTATCGGGAATCACCCTGGAGAATCTGATGGAGAGGCAGCGCAGCAAGACGCCGGATGCGGCCATGTTTATATGATGAAGATTGTCCTTATGATAATGTGTTGTTGCACCGGGGCGTGTTGTCCATACGCCGGGGAGGGGTGAGCATGAGCTGATCTCCCTGATTAGCGATGGAACAAAGGCCCACTAAGCCGAGATGAAGGCGTATTTAGTGGGTTTTCTTTTTACGGTAAAAATAAAGGAGTGAAGAAATCATGTCAAAGAGAAGATTGGATACCTTAGTCGTTCACGCCGGCCAGGAAACCCCCGATCCCGCTACCGGCTCCCGAGCCGTGCCCATTTATCAGACCACGTCTTATGTCTTCAAGGATACGGCCCACGCGGCCAGCCTTTTTGCCCTCCAGCAATTCGGCAACATCTACACCCGGATCATGAATCCGACCACGGATGTCTTCGAACGCCGGATTGCGGCCATCGAGGGGGGCAGCGGGGCTTTGGCCGTCGCCTCCGGACAGGCGGCGATCACCATGGCCATCCTTGGCGTCACCCGGTTGGGCGACGAGATCGTTGCCGCCGACAATCTCTACGGGGGGACCTATCAGCTTTTCCATCATACCCTCCCCCGGTTGGGACGGACGGTAAGATTCGTAAATTCCCAGGCCCCGAAGGCGTTCCGGCAGGCTGTTACGGACAAAACCAGGGCTATATACGCTGAAACCATCGGGAATCCCAAACTGGACGTTCCGGATTTTGAGGCCATCGCCGCCATCGCCCGGGAGGCCGGGATTCCCTTCATCGTGGATAATACGTGCGGCGTGGGACTGGTACAGCCCCTGGCCTATGGGGCCGACATCATCGTCGCTTCGGCGACGAAATTTATCGGCGGCCATGGGACCTCCATCGGCGGGGTTATTGTGGACGGGGGCAAGTTCAACTGGGGGAACGGCAAGTTTCCGGAATTTACGGAACCCGATCCCAGCTACCATGGCCTGAAATTCTGGGAGGTCTTCGGCGCCTTCCCCGAGGCTGGCAATATCGCCTTTATCATCAGGACCAGGGTGGAGCTGCTCCGTGATCTCGGGGCCTGCCTGAGTCCCTTCAACTCCTTTCTTTTCCTCCAGGGTCTGGAAACCCTGACCTTGCGCCAGAAGAAGCACTCGGAAAACGCCCTCGCCGTGGCCGGATTCCTTAAGGACCACCCCCACGTGAGCTGGGTCAACTATCCCGGCCTGCCCGGGCATCCCAGCCATGCCACGGCCCGGAAGTACCTGAACGGCCATTACGGCGCCCTGGTCGGCTTCGGCATCAAGGGCGGTCTGGAAGCCGGCAAGCGGTTTATCGAAGCCGTCGATCTCCTTTCCCATCTGGCGAATATCGGCGACGCCAAGAGCCTCGTCATCCATCCCGCCTCGACGACGCACCAGCAGTTGAGCAGGGAGGAGCAGGAGGCGACGGGGGTGACGGAGGACTTCATTCGTTTATCCATCGGCATCGAGGATGTGGAGGACATCAAAGAGGATATCGATCAGGCCCTTAAAAAGGCCGTCCGGCCATGAGCTGGTGACGAGGAGGAAATATGAAAATATATAATGATATTACTGAAACCATCGGCTATACACCCCTAGTGCGACTGCATCGAATTGCTAACGGGAGCAAGGCCCAAGTCGTGGCCAAACTGGAATCCTTCAATCCCTTATCCAGTGTCAAGGATCGCATCGGCGCCGCCATGATCACGGACGCGGAGAAACGGGGGCTCCTGAAGCCCGGCGCCGTCCTGGTGGAGCCCACCAGCGGTAACACCGGCATCGCCCTGGCTTTTGTGGCGGCCTCCCGGGGTTACCGGCTGATCCTGACCATGCCGGACACGATGAGCGTGGAAAGACGGCAGCTTCTGGAAATCTTTGGGGCCGAGCTTGTTCTCACTCCGGGGGCGGAAGGGATGAAGGGGGCCATCAGGAAGGCGGAAGAATTGGCCGCGACGATTCCCGGCGCTTTGATGCTCCAGCAGTTCGAAAACCCCGCCAATCCCGAGATTCACCGCCGGACAACGGCGGAGGAAATCTGGAACGACACGGACGGACAGGCGGACATCCTGGTGGCCGGCGTGGGGACCGGTGGGACCATCACCGGGGTCGGGGAAGTCCTCAAGGCTAGGAAGCCGGGATTCAGGGTTGTCGCCGTGGAGCCCGCCGATTCGCCCGTCCTTTCGGGAGGGCAAGCGGGACCGCACAAGATTCAGGGCATCGGCGCCGGTTTTGTCCCCCAGGTGCTCAATAAAGATGTCATCGATGAAATTATCAAGGTCACAAACGAAAACGCCGGGATCATCGCCCGCCGCCTGGCCAGGGAAGAGGGCATTCTGGCGGGGATATCCTGCGGCGCCGCCGTGTGGGCCGCCCTGGAGGTCGCAAAAAGACCGGAAAACGAAGGCAAGCTGGTGGTCGCCATCCTCCCCGACACGGGGGAGCGATATCTGACCACCTGGCTGTTCCGGGAGGGGTAAGGAGAAAATAAGGGGATATTTGGCATGGTGTCACCGAATATGAAAGCAAGAACTAAAAACCAGGCGCACTCTGAGCAGGAAGCGGGGGTAGTGGAGACCCAATATTTCACCTTCGCCCACCCCCCTCACGAGCTGCGGCTCGAGTGCGGAGAAAAGCTGGGACCCATCACCCTGGCCTATGAGACCTACGGTCGTCTCAACGCGGAGCGGTCCAACGCCATCCTTGTCCTCCACGCCCTGTCCGGGGACGCCCATGCCGCCGGGGTTCATGCGGGAGAGGACGATCCGGGCTGGTGGAATGAGATGATCGGCCCGGGAAAGGGCTTTGACACCAACGAATATTTCGTGATCTGTTCCAATATCATTGGCGGTTGCAAGGGCTCGACGGGTCCCGCATCTCTGAATCCGGAAACGGGCCGGCCTTATGCCCTGGATTTTCCCTTCCTGACCATCGCCGACATGGTGAACGCCCAGCGTCATCTCATCGATCACCTCGGCATCGAGAAACTCCTTTGCGTCGCCGGTGGTTCCATGGGAGGGATGCAGGCTCTCCAATGGGCGGCTTCCTACCCGGAACGGGTGCGGTCGGTCATCCCCATTGCCACGGCTATGAAGCACTCTCCCCAGCAGATCGCCTTTAACGAGGTCGTGCGTCAGTCGATCATGGCCGACCCCGCCTGGCGGGAGGGGAACTATTACGAATTCGGCCAACCGGAAAAAGGGCTGGCCGTGGCACGCATGATCGGTCATATTACCTTCATGAGCGATCAGTCCATGGAAGAGAAATTTTCCCGGCGGTTAAAAAACGGCGCCTTCAGCTTCAACTTCGACGCCAACTTCGAGGTGGAGGGCTATCTTCGCTACCGGGGGGCTAATTTTGTGAAGCGTTTCGACGCCAACTCGTACCTCTATATCACCAAGGCCATGGATTACTTCGATTTGTCAGGCGGAAAACTGATTCGGAGCGGCAAACCGCTCCAGACCCGTTTTCTGGTCATCTCCTTCCAGTCGGACTGGCTGTATCCATCCTATCAATCCCAGGATATCGTCCGGGAGTTGAAGGGCAAACAAGTGGACATCACCTATTGCGAATTGAAATCCACGTACGGGCATGACGCCTTCCTCGTAGAAGTGGAGGAGCAGACGGAACTGATCCGCCACTTCCTCGGCGTGACCTTGAAGGGCTACCATAGCTGGAATGGCCAGGGGATCAAATATGGCGGATTCGGATAATGAAAAATAATAATTTACCTGAACGTCCCGATCATCGCATCATTTATGAGGCGATTGCCCCGGAATCACGGGTCCTCGATCTGGGCTGCGGTACGGGAGAGCTTCTGTATCACCTGGTCCGTTTCAAGCAAGCCCGGGTGCAGGGGATCGAAATGGACAAGAAGGCGTTTTATGAATGTGTGAAAAGGGGATTGAGCGTCTTCCAGGGGGACATTGAAACGGGGCTCGTGGAATATCCCGATGGGGCCTTTGATGATGTCATTCTCAATCAGTGCCTTCAGGAAGTGCGCAAGGTAGACTTTGTCATTGAGGAATCGCTGCGCATCGGGAAGCGGGTGATTGTGGGGTTTCCCAATTTTGCCCATTTGCAATCCCGACTGATGTTGGGCCTGGGGGGACGCTCGCCGATTACGGCCTCCCTGCCCTATTTGTGGTATGATACGCCGAATGTCAGATTTCTCAGTATCAAGGATTTTCTGATATTCTGCGCTGAAAAAAGGCTGAAGATTTTGAGCGCCCATTTTCTGGGAAAGACGGGTCCGGTTACTTTTTGGCCGAATCTTTTTGCCCTGAATGCGGTTTTTGTGCTGACAAAAGGAAAGGAAGGTGGATAAAGATGAAGCCTGTCTATTTTGATTACGCAGCGACGACTCCCTGCGACCCGGAGGTAGTGGCGGCCATGTTGCCGTACTTTTCGGAACGTTTCGGCAATCCGTCGAGCATGCATGCCTTTGGCCAGGAGACGAAAGGGGCCGTCGAGGAGGCTAGGGAGCGGATCAGCGCCTTTCTTGGAGCCGCGCCGGGAGAAATCGTCTTCACCTGCGGCGGCACGGAGAGCAATAATATGGCCGTCAAGGGGGTGGCCTACGCGCGGCGGGGCAAGGGGAACCATATTATTACCTCCCCGATCGAACATCACGCTGTTCTGGAACCCTGCCACTTTCTGGAAAAAGATGGATTTGAAATTACGATCCTGCCGGTGGATGGCGACGGCCTCGTTGATCCCGACGATGTACGCCGGGCCATTACGGACAAAACAATCCTTATCTCCATCATGCATGCCAATAACGAGATCGGGACGATCCAGCCCATTGCCGAAATCGGCAAGATCGCCAGGGAGCGGGGCGTTTACTTTCACACCGATGCGGTCCAGACCCTGGGGCATCTGCCCTTTACCGTGAATGACCTGAATGTGGATCTCCTGAGCGCTTCAGCCCATAAACTCTACGGCCCCAAGGGGATCGGCCTGCTGTATGTGCGGAAGGGGACGCGGCTTACGCCGTTCATGCACGGCGGGGAACAGGAAAACCGGCGCCGGGCCTCGACCCATAACGTGACGGGAATCGTCGGTTTCGGCAAAGCCGTGGAATTAGCCCAAAAGTATCGGGAAGAAGAGGTCCTAACCCTAACTGCCTTCCGGGACAAGTTGATCAAGGGCTTTCAGGGGAAAATGGACCAGGTAAAACTCAACGGCCATCCGACGCAACGCTTGCCCAATAATGTCAATATCTCTATCGCCCACGTGGAAGGAGAAGGGATGCTTCTCAGCCTGGATATGATGGGCATTGCCTGTTCCACCGGCTCGGCCTGCTCCTCGGCGAGCCTGGCCCCGTCTCATGTCCTCATGGCCATCGGCCTGCCCCATGAGCTGGCCCACGGCTCCCTCCGCTTCAGTATGGGACGGATGACGACGGCTGCGGACGTTGACCGCTTGTTGGAGGTATTGCCCCCGATAGTGGCAAAGCTACGCGCCATGTCGCCGCTGTACCAGAAAACGTAAAACTATTAGAAAATGAGGTTGCCATGAGTCAATACAGTGAAAAAGTGATGGACCATTTCGCAAATCCCCGTAATGTCGGGGAAATCGAAAATGCCGATGGTGTCGGCAAGGTTGGGAACGCTGTCTGCGGGGACATTATGAATCTCTACCTGCGGGTGGAGGACAACGTCATCACCGATGCCAAATTCAAGACCTTCGGGTGCGGAGCGGCGATTGCCACGAGTTCCATGGTAACGGAACTCGTGAAGGGTAAAACCATTGACGAAGCACTGGCCATAACCAACCGGGCCGTGGCGGAGGCCCTGGGAGGATTGCCACCCATCAAGATGCATTGCTCCGTTTTGGCCGAAGAGGCCTTGCAGTCGGCCATTGACGATTATTTAAAAAAACAGCGGGATAAGGCATGAGCAAAAAAGTGGCCATAGCCATCAGCGGCGGGGTGGATTCTTCTGCTGCCGCCTGGCTTCTTAGAGAAGACGGACATGATGTCGTCGGCGTCACCATGTGCCTGGGTATCCCCACGGTGGAAGATGGCCCCGTCAAGTGCTGCGGTCCCAAGGAGATCGAAGACGCCCGCCGGGTCTGCCAGATGTTGGGAATCCCCCATTATGTCCTTGATTTTGCCGGTGATCTTGAGGATAAGGTCATTCGTCCCTTTATCGCCGAGTACCTACAGGGACGGACCCCGAACCCCTGCGTGGAATGCAACCGGGCCATCAAATTCGGGACCCTCTTGCACAAAGTGCGGGCCATGGGTTTCGAGTACCTGGCCACGGGGCATTATGCCCGGGTGGATCATGACCATGTCCCCTCTCGTTTGTGCATCCCCCGGGATACGAGGAAGGATCAGACCTATTTCCTCTACGCCATGAGCAAAGAGGACCTTCGCCATGTCCTGTTTCCCCTGGCCGATTATCGCAAGGACGAAGTACGAAAACTGGCCGCGACGGCCCAGCTTCCCACTTCGGAAAAACCGGACAGCCAGGACATCTGCTTTATCCCCGAGGAAGGGATCGAACCTTTCATCAAGGGGCGTGCCGGGGAAAAGATCCATCCGGGGGATATTATGAACCGTGAGGGACGGGTGCTCGGCCGTCATCGGGGGTTGCCCTTTTATACCATCGGACAGCGGGGCGGACTGGGGATCAGCAATCCTGTACCCATTTATGTCCTGGCCCTGGATGTGACCGGCAACCGCCTTATTGTCGGAGAAAAACACGAGGTCCGGGCGACAGGACTTATTGCCGACCGTCTCAATCTGCTGGTGGACCGGCCCCCCGAGCGGGCGACCGCCAAGATACGGTATGCCCATCGGGCGGCGCCTTGTGACGTGAAATGGGAAGATACATCCCTAACCGTCCATTTTGATCAGCCCCAGGATGCGATCACCCCCGGCCAATCCGTGGTCGTCTATGAAGGCAACGTGGTTGTGGGTGGAGGCATTATCCGGGAGGCAATCAAATAATACAATAAGGATGAACCGATGAGCATCATTGAAAAGATTCTGCAACTGAAGCAAGAAAGGAACGCCGTTATCCTCGCCCACAACTATCAGATTCCCGAGGTCCAGGATATCGCCGATTTTGTCGGCGACTCCCTGGGTTTGAGCATTCAGGCGGCCAAAACTGACGCCGAGGTCATCGTTTTCTGCGGCGTCCACTTCATGGCGGAAACGGCCAAGATCCTTTCACCTAAGAAAACAGTCCTCCTGCCGGAAAAGGCCGCCGGGTGCCCCATGGCGGACATGATCAACGCCGATCAGCTCCGCGCCCTGAAGGCGGAACACCCCGAGGCCAAGGTCCTCTGCTATGTAAACACCTCCGCCGCCGTCAAGGCGGAGTGCGACCTCTGCTGCACCTCCGCCAACGCCGTCCGGATGGTCCGGGAAGGGCTCAAGGATGCGGCGGAGATAATATTCGTTCCCGATCAATATTTGGCCGATTACGTATCGACAGAGACGGGACGCTCCTTCATCGTCTGGCCGGGATTCTGCCCCACCCACGCCCGCATCCTGCCGGAGAACATTCTCCAGGAAAAGGAGCTGCACCCGGAAGCAGTGGTGATCGCCCACCCCGAATGCCCGCCGGAATTACGTAAGTTGGCTGACTGCGTGACCTCCACGGAGGGGATGTGCCGCTATGTTCGGGAGTCCCAAGCCAAAGAAATAATTGTGGCCACGGAGCGGGGCATCATCCATCGCCTGGGGAAGGAAAATCCCGACAAGGTGTTCTATCCGGCCTCCAAATTCGCCCTCTGCATGAACATGAAATTGATCCAATTGGAAAAGATCCTCTGGGCATTGGAAGATATGGCGCACGAAATCATCGTTCCCGAAGCGATTGCCGATCAGGCCCGGGCGAGTATTCAGCGGATGCTCGATTTCAATGAGTGAAAAGGAAGATAAAATGATGAAAGGTGAAGTTATTGCTGTTTGTCACAGCGATCAGAAAGGGACCCGCAAGGCGCCGATCCCGTCGGGTGTCTTTATCGAGGATTACGGCCTGTCCGGAGACGCCCATGCCGAACAGGGCATCCGGCGCCAGGTGAGCCTCCTTGCGGAGGCCAGTATCGAGAAGATGAAGAAACTCGGCATCGAAGTGGGAGCGGGTGATTTTGCCGAGAATCTGACCATTTCCGGGCTGGAGTTGCACCGCCTGCCGCCGGGAACACGCCTGTGGGCCGGGCCTGAGGTCCTCCTGGAAATAACCCAGATCGGCAAGGCCTGTCACAAGGGATGCGCCATATTCGAACAGGTGGGGACGTGCATCATGCCCAAGGAGGGAGTCTTTGCCAGGGTGATTCGGGGCGGCGTCGTCAACACCGGCGATACCGTCGAGATCATCACGCAAGTTTGACGAACTCGTAAAAAGTCTCAAATCTCCCTCCCCTTCAAGGGGAGGGACGGGGTAGGGATGGGTTTCTTGAAGGGGGAGGAAATAAGTTAATTTTGAGAGAGTATAGCTATGGATAAAGGAAAGGAAATGAATCCGGAAATGGATCTGGCGGCGGTAGTGGATGCCCTGTGCGTTACGAACAACGGCTTCTCCGGTGCCATGCGCCGTGATCAGAACGACCAGCCTCTTCCTTCCCGGGACGTGATCATTGAAATCGTTGAGGCCTTGCGCTCCGTCCTGTTTCCAGGATATTTCGGTTTTTCCGGATTGAGGGCAAACAGCGTCCACTTTCACGTGGGGGCCACCCTGGACCGTCTGCGCCCGATTCTTGAGGAGCAGATAAAAAGGGGGCTCTGCTTTTCCTGTATCCGGGGGAACGCTTCCATCAGAGCCCCCCATACCAGAGACTGCTGTCCCGATTGCGATCATCGCCCCGAAGACATAACCAACCGTTTTCTGGCCCGGCTTCCCGCTATCCAACGCCTGCTCTCCACAGATGTCCAGGCTTCCTTTGAAGGCGACCCGGCAGCTTCCAGCTCCGATGAGGTCATTTTCTGTTATCCCGGCCTCTTGGCGATTACCAATTACCGCCTTGCCCACGAACTCCATCTGCTGGAGGTGCCTCTCATCTCCCGGATGATCACCGAGTATGCCCACAGCATCACGGGGATCGATATTCACCCCGGGGCATCCATTGGCAAGTATTTCTTTATTGACCATGGCACGGGAGTGGTTATAGGGGAAACCTGCCTTATCGGCGACCGCGTGCGCATTTATCAGGGGGTAACCCTGGGGGCCAAGAGCTTCAAACTGGATGAAGAGGGCAAACCGATCAAGGGCGTTCCCCGTCATCCCGTCGTAGAAGACGATGTGACTATCTATTCCGGGGCGACCATTCTGGGCCGCGTCACGATCGGCAGAGGCTCCATCATCGGCGGCAACGTCTGGCTTGTTGAAAGCGTTCCGCCCTACAGCCGGATCTCCCAGGCCCAGACCCGGCAGGAGCTGTATGAAAACGGCGCCGGGATTTGAATCGCTGCGGGTACATTTCCCGTGGCCTGCCGCGAGTCCGTTGAAAAGAAATAAAAAGATTACGGAGAATGTATATGACCAGTGTAAGTCTAAAAAAATGTCCCAAGGTTTATATCCTCGAAACCCACCGTTCCAAAACGCCGGATTCCACCCTTCAGTTTATAGAAAGGATCAAAGAAACGGTTGGCATGCTGAACTTCCGGAACGCCACGGAAGTAGACAGAATCGGGATTCAAGTATTTACCTGCGATCGTATCCGGCCCGACGGTTCAAAGACAAGTCACACCGGCAAGGGCGTTTCTCCGATCCAGGCACAGGTCTCCATCACCATGGAGTCAATCGAACGCTACTGTTCCGAATTCCGGGAGGAATATCTGGATAAACTTATCCGGGGAAGTTATAATAATCTCAAGTCCAAGTTTAACGTCCTCGATCCCCGGGAAATGATTCTTTCGGAATTGAGCGATTATGATTATGACGGGGAAATCCACTGGACATGGGGAAGGGATCTGTCCAGAGAAGAAGATATTCTTGTCCCGGCATGCGCGGTCTATCATCCTTTCCATGAGGATAAAGTATTGATGATGAATACCCATACCAATGGTATTGCCGCCGGGAATACTATGGAGGAGGCGGTGATTCACGGTCTTGCCGAGGTTGTAGAACGAGACGCCTGGAGTATCGGCCAGTACACGCAGCATTTCCATGATGCCATCTTTATCGAAGACGACCGGGAGAACGATTTCATTATCGGCATTTTTGAAAAGTTTGAAAAAGCGGGCATCGAAATAGTGGCCAAGGATCTCACCACCGATGTGGGGATACCTGTGGTTGCTGCTTTCTCCCGCGATTTGCAACACGGGACTATGGAGACCATAGACGGCTTGGGAGCCCATCTGGATCCCAGGGTGGCTACGGTGCGCGCGCTCCTCGAGATTGCGACAACCCGCGCCCTTTTTATCCAGAAATACGGACTGGAAGGGATGTGCGAAACGGCGCCTCTTTATCTTCGCCAGGGGGAAGATGAAAACTTCCGTTTCTATGCCTATAATCAAAAGGGCATCAAGGAACTCGAGGTCGGCTACAGCGACGATATTTATGATGACGTTCAAAGCATGATTTCCAAGCTCCGGGCGAAGGGGCTGGAGCGGGTGATCGCCGTCAATCTCACCCGGTCCGATGTGGATATTCCCACGGTCCGGATGATCGTCCCCGGAATGGAGACCTATTGTTTTGACAAGACAAGGGTGGGAGCAAGGGCCATGAAAGCCCTCGCTGAGGAAGCTTGATTGGCGACGGAGATTTTGTGACCGGATCAGGGATGGACGAAAGATTATATAGCGTCTTTACCGTCAAAGAGATCATCTGTAATGGCGATACCGCCCGATTGGACGATTCGGAAAAAAGCGTTATCGGCGAAATATCGCTGAAGATCTATATCAACGGCACGGAATACGCTTCGCTTCTTTGTCTCAACCAGTTGACGGAAGAACTGGCCCTGGGGTTTCTCTACAGCGAAGGCGTTATCGATACAATTGCCGATGTCTCGTCCATAGCCTATAATGAGCGTCTCTTTGCCGTGATGATCGATCTTGTCCCCGGAAGAGCGGTGGAAAAGTGCGAAAGTCTGCGCAGCGTCACGTCTGGCTGCGGGAAATGCTTCACCTACATCAACCCTTTGAAAGATGAGAAGTTTCTGGCCGTAACAAGCCGGGACAGCTTCCCTCTCCCTGACATCCTCCACTCCATGAAGGAGTTCGAGCTTCGCTCCGAGATTTACAAGGCCATCGGCGGGGTCCATAGTGTCCTATTCCAGCACGCCGCTTTCTCCGTTTTTAACGAAGATATCGGACGGCACAACTGTTTCGATAAGATCGCCGGTGTCCTCCTAAAAAACGATAAAATGCATCTTGTCAGCAAGGGAATACTCTTCGTGAGCGGGAGGGTTTCTTCGGAGATCATCACGAAGGTCATCCGGCTCGGCGTCCCGGTCCTTGTCTCCCGATCGACTCCCACGGCGGCAGCGGTAAACCTAGCAAGAAAGTATAATGTAACGCTCCTGGGGTATGTGCGGAGCAATGCAGGATACGTATATTCCGGGGAAGAGCGGTTGCTGTTGGAAGATGTCCGATAATCTTATGCAAGCAAATAAAACTTAATTCCGGAAAGCGGTTTTTGCCATTGACAAAGGCTCCGTCATCGGCGTTAATGCCTGCTTCGCCAAGAGCGGGCCGCCGAAAACCTGGCCACTCCGGACCGGATACGGCAAACGCCTTAATACGCACGATGGGAGGACCTGAATGGGGGAAATTTCTTTTGATTGCCATCTTTACTTGGTTACGGACCGCCGCTGGCTCGGTGGCCGTAATCTTTGCGACGCCGTGGAAGAGGCCATCCGGGGCGGCGTGACGCTGCTGCAACTCCGGGAAAAGGATATGTCTTCGCAGGATTACTACCAACTGGCGGCAAAAGTAAAAAAAACGGCGGACATGTATCACATTCCGCTCATCATCAATGACCGTCTGGATATCGCCCTCGCCGTGGATGCAGCCGGCGTCCATCTTGGTTTGGATGATCTTCCTATCCCCGTAGTCAGAAAGATCCTGGGCAAAGACCGAATCATCGGCGCCTCCGCAGCCACCGTTGCCGAAGCGCTGCGTTTTCAACAACAGGGAGCCGATTATCTGGGGGTGGGGGCCGTCTTCCCAACGGCGACCAAACTGGGCAATGAACGGGTGGGATTTGAAGATCTCCGCCGGATAAAGGCAGCGGTTGATATTCCCATTGTAGCCATCGGGGGCATCAAGGCAGAGAATGTGCGGGATGTGATGGCGACGGGTGTGGACGGCGTCGCTGTCGTCTCGGCTATCATGGACCAGCGGGACATAGGCGCGGCGTCGCGGCAACTTGCCGCCCTGATCGGTCAGGTTAAGGAGGAAACCGCATGAGCAGCGGGAGCCGGTACCGCTGGCCGGTCCTCTGGGCGGCATTCCTCACGTATCTCCTCGACAGTTATGATTTGATCGTCCTGGCGATCGCCATGCCCGTCCTCCTCAAGGTATTGAATATGACCTTGCCGGAAGGGGGGCTTCTGGGATCGGCCACGATGCTGGGGGCCATGGCCGGCAGCGTCCTCTTCGGACTGATTGCCGAAAATTACGGCCGCCGTTTTGCCCTCGTCCTGGCCCTGGTCTGGCTGGGAATCGGGATGGGAGCCGTTTATTTCATTCATTCCTGGGGACACTGGATGGTCCTCCGGCTCGTGACCGGCATCGCCATCGGCGGCATCTGGGGGCCCTGCGCTGCCCTCATCGCCGCGCACTGGGCGCCGGAATACCGGGGACGCGCCTCGTCGTTCGTATACAGCAGCTTCGCCGTGGGTGCCGTCCTGGCCTCCCTGGTGGGGCGTCTGGTCCTCCATGTGGACTGGCAGGTCCTCTTCCTCATCGGTACCGTTTCGATCCCCGCCGTACTGCTCGTGCTGCGCCTCATCCCGGCCGATCACGCAAGTCAAGCGGCTGTCGACAGCGGTTCCGGGAAACACCGGGTCGGCATCGGGGCTATCTTTAAAGGCGGCCTGGCCAAAATCACCCTCATGGCGACCCTGGTCAGCATCATCAATCTGGCCGGCTATTGGGGAGCGGCCTACTGGATACCCACTTTTCTGACCCAGGAACGGGGGCTGAGCCTGACGACGATGGCTGGTTTTTCCATGGTCATGTATGTGGGCATGTTCTTTGGATTTCAGTTTTTCGGCATGATATCCGACCGGCTCGGCCGCCGCCGGGGCATGATCGCCGCCTTTGTGACCACCGCCGCCGCCGTGGCGGTTTATATTGTTGTCACCAACCCTGTTTTTCTCTTCTGGTGGGGGATGTTTGTCGGATTTTCCCTCTGCGGGGCCGGCGGCATCCTCGGCGCTTATTACGCGGAACTGTTTCCCGAGCATCTCCGCGCCTATGCGGGTGGGTTCTGCTGGAATATGGGGCGGATCGGCGCCGTCGTGGCCCCTTATACCATCGGCTACATCGGTAAAATATATGGATTGCAGACCGGTCTCGCTCTGACCTGTGTTGTTTATCTCCTGGGGGCGGTAATGCTCCTGTTTCTTCCGGAAACCCTTCCGCGAGGCCGGAAATGAAGCCAGGGCGGGAAATCCGCATTGAGGATTATCTGGGGACAAAGACGCTGATCCTGGGCGATGTCAATACGGGCAAGACTTATTGGACGCGAGGAATCCTTGCCGCCATGTGCCGGCAGGGACTCGGCGCTCGGATGGCGATTGTCGACATGGCCCCGGAGATCCCTGAAAACATAGCCAGGGAAAGGGGCCTGCCCGGCGCCGGTGGCAAGCTGACGCCGCCGGAGGGCCAGGAGGTTCTTTATCTGGGCGGTCATTTCGCAGCGCCCCGTCTGAGCTCAAAAACGGAAGAAGAGGCATTGGCAAAGGCCCGGCAAAACCGGCAGGATATAGCGTCTCTCTTCCCCAGGCTGCCCGGTCAGGACCGGGATATCCTGTTTGTGAATGACATTAGTATGGTCCTCCAGGCTGGACGGGCGGAAGACTTGATCCCCTGGCTGGATGGGGCGGCAACGGTTGTCGCCAACGGCTACTGGGGCGAAAAGCTGGGCGGGGGAATCCTTACACGATGGGAGAGGGCCGAAATGGAGAAACTAACTGTTTATTTCAAAGCGAAAGGACAGGTATTGAAGTCCTTGAGGCATCGATAAATCTCGGCTAGCAATGGCCGGTCTTGAGATCACTGAAATTCGGGAAGGACAACTGCTCGCTGCGCGAGGGTGGTAGGAAATGATCAGTCGCACCGTTTAATGCCATATTCAATACGAATATAAAAATTAAATACGATTGATAAGTTGACAATACGAATTCTGTTCATATAATTTAACCAGTACGGAAAAGATCGATTATCACAAAAAGCTTGCCAAAAGAAAAACGAACATAAATCAAAATCGGGAGGGGAAAAAAATGAAGCGAGTGGCGTTAGTTGTTTGCGTGTTGTTGTTGATGGTGGGGCTGGCCTATGCCAAGGACTATGAGCTGACGAAAAAGGCCGGGCCCTATACGGTTCTGATTGCCATCGACAAGAACCCGCCGGTGACAGGTCCAAATAAAATGACTATAGGAATCAAGGATGGGGGAGGCAAAGATGTCACCGATGCCGTAGTGGCGGTGGATTACGGTATGCCCGCTATGCCCGGCATGCCCGCCATGAATTACAAGTCGGGAACTACTCTGAGAGACAAGCTGTATGTGGCAAACCTCAATTTCTCCATGTCCGGTCCCTGGGCAATAACCGTCAAGATTACGCGGGCGGGAAAGGCGCAGGCGGTGAAACTCAATGTGGATGTCAAGTAGGCACTTGAAATTCATTCTATATTTTCAAATCCTGCTGCTCTTGGCGGCGCCCGTTCTGGCGCAGGATTTGAAACTGGCTGACCTGGTTGGCGAGGCGCTGAAAAACAGTCCCGAAATCCGGGCCTTTCAGTCCAGGATCGAGGCGGCGAAGCAGCGGATTCCCCAGGCGAAAAGCCTCCCCGACCCCCAGTTGACATTCGGCTACCAGAACGAAGGTTTCGACCGCTATAGCTACGGCGAGGAACAGGGCTCCCAGTGGATGTTCGGGGCCTCCCAGCAGTTTCTCTTTCCCGGCAAACGCGCCCTGAAAGGCGAGATGGCGGCCCGGGACGCCGAAAGCCAGGAGGCCATGTACGAGCTTCTGAAACTCAAGACCGTCTCCCGGGTGACGGAACTCTATTACGATCTCTTTCTGGCCCACAAGAATATCGATCTCCTAAAGAGCCGGGAGGATATTTTTGTCCGCATCGAAGACCAAGCCCTGGCCCGGTACAGCACCGGTAAGGCGATGCAGCAGGAGGTCCTCATGGCTCAGACGGAAAAATACATGCTCCTCGAAAAAGAGGCCATGTTCCGTCAAAAGATTCAGTCCCTGGAGGCCATGCTGCGATCGGCGATCGGCCGGCAAGGGGGGGCGCCGCTGGGAAGGCCGCCCGAGAAACTGCCCTATCGGCTCTTTCTCCATGAAGCCGACGTCGCCGTGGAGACAGCACTCCGGAATTCCCCTGAAATCAAGTCCCGAAACAAGATGATCGACGCCGCCAACGCCAGGGTTATGCTGGCCAAAAAAGACTATTTCCCGGATTTCAGCGTGAACGCCGGCTACTTCAACCGGACGGGCATTTACAAAGACATGTGGGGCTTGGCCTCAACGATCAATATCCCCCTATATTACAAAACGAAACAGGAACCGGCCGTCCTGGAGGCCAAAGCCGCCCTGGCGCAGGCCAAGCAGGAACTGGAAGCGACCAAGCTCATGATTGACGCGGCCGTCCGGGACAATCTTTCCATGGTGAAATCGGCGGACAAGCTCATGGACCTGTATAAGAACGGCCTGATCCCCAAAAACGCCCAGGATGTCGAGTCGGCCCTCTCGGGCTATGCCACGGGCAAGACGGAGGCCATTGTGATCCTCTCCCGGGTCAAGGCGCTCCTGGAGTATGAAAACCAGTATTGGGTACAGTTTACGGAAAGGGAGAAGGCCATGGCGAGACTCCATGCGATCACCCAGGGTCTGGAAGCGACATCGGGAGGTGCAAAAAAGTGAATCGATCCTCAAGGACCGTTACAGGTTTTGCTGCGTTGATAACAGCGGCAATCTTTTTTTTGACGCCCCTCAATCTTTACGCCCAGGGCCATGCCGGGCATACGGCGCCGCCCGCCGCCCCGCCGCCGAAGGCCGCTGCCCCACAACCCAAGGCCGCGGCAACCCCGCCGCCCAAAGCGGCTGCTGATCGGGAAGCGGTGGAAGAAGCCCCCCGGATCGAACTTTCTGCAGAACAGATGCAGCGCATCGGCGTCAAGACCGTCACGGTGTCTGCAAAGCCCCTGCAGAAGATCATCCGCACGGTCGGACGGATCGAAACGGACGAACGAAGCCAGACCACGATCAATGCCAAGGTCGAAGGATGGATCGAAAAACTCTACATGGACTATACGGGGCGTTATGTAAAGAAAGGGGAACCCCTGGCGGATATATACAGTCCTGAACTTCTCGCGACTCAGCAGGAATTTCTCAATACCCTGAAATGGGCCGGTCGGCAGACCGGTAAAAAAACTCAGAATGGCCACGATCATTCGGCAACCGACGGATTGCCGGATACCACGTCGGATTTGCAAAAAATGCTGGAGAAAGACGCCTCCGCCACCCTTGCTGCCGCACGGCAGCGCCTGCGGCTCTGGGATATCTCGGACGAGCAGATCCAACAGATCGAAAAAACGGGAAAACCCGTCCGGACCCTTACACTCTATAGTCCCGTCAGCGGCACCATCACCCAGAAGATGGCCGTTTCCGGCATGAGGATCATGCCCGGCGAAAAACTCTTTGACGTAGCCGATCTCTCCCGCCTCTGGATCATCGCCGACATCTATGAGTATGAGCTGTCCGCCGTGCGCGTCGGCCAGCCCGTCTCTGTCACCCTCAGCTATTTTCCGGGCCGGGAATGGTCTTCCCGGATCGACTATATCTACCCCGTCATCTCCGCCGAAACGCGAACGGCAAAGGTCCGTCTGACCCTGCCCAATGCGGATGGCCAACTGAAACCCCAGATGTTCACCAATGTGGAAATCCGGATCGGCCTCGGCCGGCGGCTATCCATCCCGGACTCCGCCGTCATTGATACGGGCAAGGGACAAGTGGTTTATGTGGACCGGGGGAACGGCATTTTCGAACCCCGGGAGATCCGGACCGGCCTGCGGGCCGAGGGCGCCGTGGAAGTTCTGCGGGGTCTCAAGGCCGGGGACCGGGTGGCCTCGGCGGCCAATTTCCTCATCGATTCCGAGGCTCAGCTCAAAGGCGTGAAGCCCCTGAAAGGTCAAGTACGGTAAACAGGACTTGCGTTCATTGCCGAATTCTGATATTCAGAAATCAGAATTATAAAGAAAGGAGTAACGAACTGTTATGCAATCTTTCTCCGCAGAGATAAAATCACGTGGCCAGTTGACTATTCCCAAGAAAGTCAGGGACATGATGCACCTTGATGAAGGACAGACCGTCTCGATCATCCCCGTGGGAGATGCGGTTATCCTCTCAGCAAAGAGGCTGGAACTGGATGAAGCCCGGCGGCAGATCCGCCGCATCATGAGGCAATCATGCTGTTCCGTGGATGAATTGATGTCCGGTCTCCATGATGAACGCGAAAACCTCTATCGGGATCTATATGGTAAAAAAAGCGATTAAGATCTTTCTGGATTCCAATGTGATCCTGTCGGGTCTGCTGTCTGACAAGGGCCCTCCGCGGGTGATTCTCGACCTGCTTTGTCTGGATATGCCCTTTCTAAAAGGCGTCACATGTGAATACAACTTGCTGGAAATAGAACGTAATATCAAAAAACGGCTGCCGACGATTCTGGATATTTATCACTCCTATCTCCCGAAACTGCGGCTTGAGATTGTACCTCTGCCGACTCTGGATGCGTTAAAGCCCTATTTCAACAGGATTGCCGACAAGGATGTACCGGTTTTGGCGTCGGCGGTGATAAGCGGGGCCGATTATCTCGTCACCGGAGATAAAAAGGATTTTGACAAATTTAAGGATGACGCGAGCCTTCCTCTGAAAGTTGTCAGTCCTTCAGAGCTCGTGATTCTACTTGGTCATGCTTATTCCGACGATAGATAAAGGGATTAGCCCATGATCGCTAAAATTATCGAATTAAGCGCCCGGAATAAATTCGCCGTCTTTCTTATGATGGCCCTGGCCATTGTCTGGGGCTATTGGGCAGTGAAGAACACGCCCCTCGACGCCCTTCCCGACCTCTCCGATACGCAGGTCATCATCTACACGGAGTGGGCGGGGCGGAGCCCCGATCTTGTCGAGGATCAGATTACCTATCCCATAACGTCGACGCTGCTTGCCGCCCCTAAGGTCCAGGCCGTACGGGGTTTTTCCTTCTTGGGCAGTTCCTTCATCTACGTGATCTTCGAGGAAGGGACCGATATTTACTGGGCCCGGAGCCGGATTCTGGAGTACCTCCAGGCGGTGAAGAACAAGATTCCCTCCGACGTCAATCCCGTCCTCGGTCCCGACGCCACCAGCCTCGGGTGGGGCTTCTCCTACGCCGTTGTCGATGAAACGGGTGGACATGACCTCTCCGAACTGCGCAGCATCCAGGACTATATCATCAAGCTGGGCGTGGAAAGCGTCCCCGGCGTCTCCCAGGTGGCGAGTCTCGGCGGCTTTGTGAAGCAGTATCAGATCACCGTCGATCCCAACCGCCTGGCAGCCTACAGCATTCCCATTACGAAGGTCATGGAGGCCGTAAGAAAGAGTAACCGGGATGTGGAGGGGCGCGTTTTGGAACTCTCGGGGGTCGAATACATGATCCGGGGGCGGGGATATATCAAGGGTCTGCAAGACCTGGAGAATATCGCCGTGGGTGCGAATCCCGGCGGGACACCCATCTATTTAAAGGATGTGGCCCGCGTTCAACTGGGTCCTGAAATCCGGCGCGGGCTGGCGGAGTTGGACGGCCGGGGCGAAGTGGCCGCCGGGATTGTGGTGGTCCGTTTCGGTGAAAATGTCCTGAATGTGATCGACCGGGTGAAGGAGAAGATCAACCGCGACATTGCGCCCAGCCTACCCAAAGGGGTGAAGATCGTCACCACCTACGACCGGTCGGATCTCATCATGCGTTCCATGGCTACCCTCAAAGAGGAACTCATCAAGCTGACCGTGGCGGTGAGCGTGGTCTGTCTCGTCTTTCTTTTTCACCTGCCCAGCGCCCTGGTGGTCATCGTCACGCTGCCCATGGCCATGCTCATGGCCTTCATCAGCATGTATTACCTGGGGGTTACCGCCAACGTCATGAGTCTCTCCGGCATCGCGATCGCCATCGGCGCCATGGTGGACGCCGCTATCATCATGGTGGAAAACGCCCACAAGAAGCTGGAGGAATGGGAACACGAGGGGCAGCCGGGGAGCCGGACGGATGTCATCATTGAAGCCGCCAAGGAAGTGGGGCCGTCCCTCTTCTTCTCCCTGCTCGTCATCACCGTGGGCTTTCTCCCCGTCTTCACCCTCCAGGCCCAGGCGGGGCGGCTCTTCAAACCGCTGGCTTATACGAAGACCTTTGCCATGCTCTTCTCGTCTTTCCTGGCGGTGACCCTGACGCCCGTGCTCATGACCCTGTTCATCCGGGGCAAAATCCGCCCCGAGGAGAAGAACCCCATAAGCATAGTCCTGCATAAGCTCTATGAACCGGTGGCCCATTTTGCCATCCGTTTCCAGAAAACGGTGATCATTGCCGCCGTCCTCATCATGGCCCTGACGATTTACCCGTTTTTGAAACTGGGTTCGGAATTCATGCCGCCACTTTATGAAGGAACTTTGTTCTACATGCCCGTCACACTGCCCGGGGCGGCCGTATCCGAGGTCGGAAATCTCCTCCAGATGCAGGATAAGATCCTGAAAAAGATCCCCGAGGTCGCCCAGGTCTTCGGCAAGGCCGGGCGGGCGGAGACGGCCACGGACCCGGCGCCCCTGGAGATGTTCGAGACGGTCATCAATCTGAAACCGGAAGAACAGTGGCGGCCAGGCATGACCGTGGAAAAACTGAAGGACGAGATGAACGACGCCCTGACCATCCCCGGGGTAGCCAACTCCTTTACCATGCCCATCAAGGCCCGCATCGACATGCTCGCTACGGGGATCCGGACGCCTGTGGGGGTCAAGATTCTGGGGCCGGACCTGGAAGAGATCGAAAAGATCGGTCTTGCCCTGGAACATCATTTGAAAGACATCCCCGGAACCCGGAGTGTCTATGCGGAAAGGGTGACAACGGGCTATTTTCTGGACATTTCCATAAAGCGGGAAGAGGCGGCCCGTTACGGTCTCACCGTGGATGACGTTGGTGAGGTGATCCAGGCGGCCATCGGGGGCATGAACCTGACGGTGACGGTAGAGGGGCGGGCGCGGTATCCCGTCAATGTCCGCTATCCCCGGAATCTGCGCAGCGATGTGGAGCAACTCAAGCGGATCCTGGTGCCCGTCATGACAACTAACCGGCCTGCTGCTACGTTGCCGGCCGGCGTGGGAGGAATGGCGGTGGCACCGCCGCTTACGCAGATCCCCCTGGGCGAGGTGGCGGATTTCAAGATCGTCAAGGGTCCCACCGCCATCAAAAGCGAAGAAGGACTTCTTACCGCTTATGTCTTCGTTGACTTTTCCGGCCGGGATATGGGCGGCTACGTGGAGGAGGCAAAGAAAAAGGCGGCGACGCTGAAGATCCCCGAAGGTTACCGGCTCACTTGGAGCGGGGAATATGAACATCTGATCAAGACCCACGAGCGGCTGAAGATGGTCATCCCCCTGACCCTTTTCATCATCTTCGTGCTTATCTACCTGAACACGCAATCAACTGTGAAAACGATGATTGTCCTGCTCGCCGTTCCTTTTTCCCTGGTGGGGTCCTTCTGGTTCCTCTATATTCTCAATTATAACATGAGCATCGCCGTCTGGGTGGGAATTATCGCCCTGGCCGGGCTCGATGCGGAGACCGGGGTGGTTATGCTCCTCTATCTTGATCTGGCCTATGAAAAGTGGAAGAAAGATGGAAAGATGCATACTCTGGCCGATCTTAGGGAGAGCGTCATGTACGGGGCCGTAAAACGGATCCGCCCCAAGATCATGACGGTGAGCGTGATCCTGGCGGGCCTTATCCCTATCATGTTCAGCCACGGGACGGGTGCGGACGTCATGAAACGCATCGCCGCCCCCATGGTCGGCGGCGTCATCACTTCCACGATTCTCGAACTGGTCATTTACCCGGCTATTTATATGCTTTGGAAAGGGAGAGGCTTCAAAGAGTGATCAATCTGCATGAGGAGTTTTCCGGTCGCAGGCAAACTCCTGGCGATCATCACGGTAGAAGATACAAGCAGCGGTCAGTTCCTTTCTAAGCCTTGCCCGGGCGCGATGCAGCCTTATTTTGGCCGCCGGGATGGTTAATCCGAGGATATCGGCAATCTCCGCATCGCTCAGGCCTTCCAGTTCGCTGAGGACGATGACGGACCGGTGTGCCTCGGGCAGCGTCTGGATGATTTCCCGGATGCAGCCGTTCATTTCCTGGCGAATGACCCGCTGCTCCGTGGAAGCCGTCACCTCACCGGTCCAGATGTTTTCATCTTCTTTGGTTTCCGTGATGGCCTCCACGGGCAAGAGTTTTTCACCGGCAGGACGATTATGCGATGAACGGCGAAGTCTGTCGAGGGCCGCATTGGTAGCAATCTGATATATCCAGGTGGACAAACTGGATTCACCCCGAAAGGTTTCCAATGCCTGGCCGATTTTTACAAACACCTCCTGGGTCAGATCTTCCGCTTCGTTTTCCCCGACCATCCGGGTCAGATAACGGCAGATCTTTCCCTGATACTCGTCATAGATTTGTTGAAATCTTATTTCCCCGTTCTTCATCTCAATCCTCAACCTTGTGTTCCTATTGTATCACTCAATTGCTATGAACAACAGCAGGAAGCTGCCTGGCTATTGCATGATTGCTGAGGGAAATCACTACCCAGAAGTTTCAGGGCAAGTTTGTCCATACTGGCGGTTGCTCCCCCCCTGACGGCTTTGGCGACTTCCACCGCCGCCATGATCTCGCTACGGTCAATGCCCGCTTCCAGCGCCCTGCCGACATGATATTCCAGGCAGGGGTGGCAATTTGCCCCTACGGACGCCCCCACGGCAATTAATTTTTTTGTTCGGTCATCCATGTTCATTCTCCTTGTTTTCCCTTCATTTTTTCGATGTCTGCCTTCAGATTGCCGATCTCTTTTTTCATCTCATCAAGATCGGCGGAACCGACACCACCGAAACAGCAGAAACGTCTGTTACCCCATCTCGATCTGAAAAACACGCACATCGTTATGCATAAGGCAATTCCGATAAGCGGCACTACCCACCACCATGCCCACACGTACCACGACCCTCCACACCACCCGCACATAGCTTTCCCTTCTCCTTTCCGGTTCGATCAATTTTTTTGCAGGGTAATAGGCAATACTATTTCACCGCACCGACACCCTGGACAAAGGAGGACATCATTCCCATTTTGTCACCGCAGCACGACCGCATCTTTTCCATCATTGCCTTCTTGTCCTCTTCAGGCATATCCTTCATGTTGCCGCATGGACACGTCGCAACCATCTTCTCGTAACAGGCCTTCATCTTCTCCTTATCCTCCTCCGACTTACCGTTAAAGAATCCTTGCATCATTGAACCAAACATTTTTTCCATTTCCTTCCTCCTTATGTTTTTTCATATGGTCAACAACAATCATCTCGCTGCTTTGTGGAAAATCCCAAGATTGTATAGGTCGGACAGAATCCGAGGAGCGCCGAAAGAAGCAAAGGAACACTTAAAATCAAGAAGATTACGGCCAACGTTCCTTTGGCGACGGTCAACCCGGCTACGATCAAAGCTGTTCCTACTACCAGCCGGATGATGCGATCCATAACCCCGACATTTTTGTTCAATTTCACGATTTCTCTCCTCCTTTTTAGCATTTATTATCTTAGACGAGAGGAGTGCAAATAAAGATACTCCCAAGCGCAATTTTTTTAATCATTTGTTGGTTGAACGATATTTTGACCTCGTAGCATTCACCAGCGGACGTGACCTGGACGGGAAACGGCGTTTTCTTGGCAACCTTGAGAATGGCCTTATTTTCGGCAAGCACATAGGACAGGAAGCCCGCGATCCCTCTTCCTTTCCAGTTTGAAAGCATTTTCTTAGGCATGGATTGAATACCGCTCTCCCCTGTCATTAATAATGATGCGTCAATGTTCAATCCCCGCGAGAATCCACAGCCCCCAGGCAACGAGCATCAAACCGGCCGTCCTGCTTAGCTACTTGTTGTCCGTGACCTTCTCCAGAAGCATGAAGGCGGTGAGCGCCGCCATCCAGATCATGATCATGACATAACGGCTGTCTGTCTATGCCTTGATGGCGGCCACCTTGATGCTGGCGATGGATGTTGCCAGTTGCTCTGCCATTACCTTCAGGGCATCGCTGTCACCGCTGGCCTCCTGTGCTGCCGGATGATTGACAATCTCCTGCATGGGGAACAGGGTCTCGGCGATGATTTGCACCTCCCCAAAGCCCGCCGCCGATATCTTCTGTAGGTAGTCGTCTTTCATGAGCGCCCCGGCAACGCAGCCGGTGTAGGCGGCAACAGACTCTTGCAAGGCCGCCGGCAGTTCTTTCAGCAAGACAATATCGGACACCATCAGGCGGCCCCCCGGCTTGAGGACCCGGAAGGCCTCTTGGAAAACCCGTCCCTTGTCCGGGGAAAGGTTGATGACGCAATTGGAAATGATAATGTCCGCCATGTTATCGGCTACGGGGAGATTCTCTATTTCTCCCAAACGGAACTCTACGTTCCGATATCCGCCTTTTCGGGCATTCGCCCGCGCCCGGTCGAGCATTTCAGAGGTCATATCCACACCGATTACCCGGCCCGTCGCCCCCACTTCCCTGGCGGCGAGGAAGCAATCGAAACCCGCGCCCGCACCCAGATCAACGACCGTTTCCCCCGCCCGCAGCGAGGCTAAGGCCACGGGATTTCCGCAGCCCAGACCGAGATTCGCCCCGTCGGGCACAGCCTGGAGGTCTTCGGACCGGTAGCCGACACCCAGACTGATATTTTCTACAAGGCTTTCACCCCCGCAGCAACCAGCCGAGGGCAGACAACATGTCCCCGCTTTCGTGGCGATATCGCCGTAACGATCCCGTACGGACTTCCTGATTTCTTCTGCTTTCATTTTCCTATTCCTCCTATGTTGTTCATGATGGGGCCAAGAAATGCCCTGACCCGTTTTGCCCCCCGCTCATCGAAGCTGATCAACGCTTCGAAGCGGCAGCAACCCGTAACCCCGCTTGCGGATACACAACAGGATCTCTTCTCCCGATCTTATTTAAACATTTCTTTTGCCTACGTTGAATATTCAGAATCCCGATAGCAAATCAATTTAATCAGACGAATCAGAATATAAGTAATGGTAAGAGATTTGTCAAGTATCAAATGATAGGTTTTTTGTTTTTGAAAGGAGAATATTCTTTCGAATGGTATTTATTACCGGTTATTGACGGTAGTCACGCCTTGCATGATTTTTGTGGACACCCAAACTGTTAGATGGTATTCAATATCTACCTAAATATATGGGGTTTATTGTTGATGATTCTCCAGGAGGCAACGACCGCATCTCGTTACCGTTCCAACCTCACAGATCATCTTAATAAAGAGTCAGCAAGATGAAAGATCAATCCAAGACAACCGAGGCAACGACTCAAGAACTGACTTCGCTAAAACAGCGGATTGTAGAGCTGGAGCAAGCGGAGTCAGAGCGCAGGCATGCGGAAGAGGCGCTGCGCAACAGTGAAGGCTTCCTGCACACGCTGGTCCAGACTATCCCTGACCTGATCTGGCTGAAAGACAAAGAGGGCGTCTATCTCTCATGCAATACCATGTTCGAGCGTTTTTTCGGTGCCAGGGAAGCGGACATCGTCGGGAAAACCGATTACGACTTTGTTGACCGGGATCTTGCCGACTTTTTCCGCACCCATGATCGTAAGGCAATGGCCGCGGGGAAGCCCACCCGTAACGAAGAATGGATCACTTTCGCAGACGGCGGCCATCGTGCCTTTCTGGAGACCATCAAAACGCCGATGTACGATGCCGGAGGAACTCTCATCGGTGTGCTGGGCATCGGGCGCGATATCTCCACCCGCAACCAGGCGGAAGAGGCGCTGCGGGAGAGTGAAGAAACGATGCATTATATAGTTAAGCACGATCCTAATGCCATCGCCGTATTTGATCTCGATCTCCACTACATTGCCGTCAGTGACCGGTACCTTCAGGACTACAATGTCAAGGAAGCGGACATTATTGGCAAACATCATTATGACGTGTTTCCGGAGATGCCGCAAAAATGGAAGGATGTGCATCAACGATGTCTGGCGGGTGCGATTGAACGAAATGAAGATGATTATTTCGAACGGCCGGATGGTTCCATTACCTATAATCGCTGGGAGTGTCGGCCTTGGTATCGGGCTAACGGCAAAATCGGGGGTATGATTACCTATACCGAGGTAACAACCGAACGCAAGCGGGCGGAGGCAGAAATTCGCCGATTGAATGCCGAACTCGAGCAGCGGGTGGTGGAGCGGACCACCCAGCTGGAGATTGCCAACAAGGAGTTGGACGCCTTCGCCTACTCCATCTCCCATGACCTCAAGGCGCCGCTTAGAGCTGTGGACGGTTATACGCAGATTCTTGTCGAGGACTATGCCGCCCATCTGGATGCCGATGGAAGGCATGTCTGCGATGTTATCAGCAACAACGCCCGGACGATGGGCCGGCTGATCGACGATCTGCTGGCCTTTTCCCGGATGAGCCGGGTAGAGATGAATCCGTTGCCTGTGGACATGGAGTCCATGGCGAAGGCCGTCTTCCTGGAATTGACGACTCCGGAGGAGCGGGAGCGGATCGATTTCCGCGTTTCCCCCCTACCCCGGGCCATAGGGGATCCGCAGCTCCTTCACCAGGTGTGGATGAACCTCCTCGGCAACGCCGTCAAGTTCTCGATGCGGAAAGAGCGGGCGATTATCGAGGTGGGCTGCCTATTGCGAGGAAGCGGACCCCCGTCAACGGGCGGCCATAATGAGGACGTTTCGACGGAACACTTGCCATCCCCAATCACCTTTCCGGACTCCCAAAGGGTCTACTTCATCAGGGATAACGGCGCCGGATTCGACATGGCCTATGCAGACAAGCTCTTCGGTGTTTTCCAGCGTCTCCATAGCGCGAAGGAGTTTGAGGGAACGGGTGTGGGCCTGGCCATCGTCCAGCGGATTGTCCAGCGCCACGGCGGCAGAATATGGGCAGACGGGGAAAATGGAAAAGGGGCAACGTTCTATTTTTCAATTGGTGAACGTAAGATCTGCTATTAGGATTGAGAAGGGCAAATGGTTTCAGGAGCGTTTTCTTGGCATAGCGAAGATTTAGCCGCGAGGGTACGCATACCCCGGATGTTCTCGGATGTCCCCCGGCAAGATGTTAAAAATATCATCAACCAATGGGTTGAGATTGCAACCAAAGGAGGAAGAGCATGGATTATCAAGCCCTTTTGAAGAACAGACGCGCCATCCGTGATTTTCAGGATCGGGAAGTTCCCCTGTCGGTCTTGAAGGAGATGCTTCAGGAGACCTGCCTGGCCCCGACGGCGAGCAACGGCCAGCCCTGCCGGTTTATCATTATCCGGGACCGTGAATTCATGAAAAGGCTCTCCACGGAAAGCAAGAACAACTTCCTTGCCGATATCGTTAAAAATCCCACCTCGCCCCTGCAAAAATATGAAGCCATGCTGAGGGATGAACAATTTAATATCTACTATAACGCCCCCTGCGTGGTCTATTTCATCGGACCAAAAGCCGTCGGCTCACTGGATGTAGATACGGCGTTGACAGCGGCGTATTTCATGTTTGCCGCCACGGCCAGGGGCTTGGGGACCTGCTGGATCGGTATGGGCACGCCTATCCGCACTCCCGATGTCCTGAAGGAAATGGGTGTCCCCGATGACTGCGAGATCGTCGCGCCCATCATCGTCGGCTACCCGGCGGCCATCCCGGCTGCCTCGGAACGGCATGACCCGTTAATCCTGAAGGTTATTTAAGTCATTAGCTCCACGTTTTGAACTGATCATTTACCCGGAGCGATCAAGAGCAACAGGTCCCCACTGCCTTGCCTGCGGATGGATTTTTCGGATCGACGCTGCAACAGCAGGAAGAGCTTTGCCGGTTCAGCATCCCGTTGATCACTGCGGCGGCACAGCCTACCCCGGCTTCAACGAAGACGGCGCCGACGGGGCAATTAAGGCTGCAGGCCCCGCATTCCATGCAGGCATCGCGATTCCTGATGCGAACACGTTTTTCATCGATTGTCAGCACCCCATGGGGGCAGACCTCCAGGCACATGGCGCAACCGGTGCACTTATCCGTGTCGACCTTTAAGGTGACTACATCCTTCAGATAGGTCAAATTCTTCATTTCATTCTCCTAAAAAAAACGGGAGACCAGCAGGGCGGCAAACCCGGAAAGACCGGCCCCGATTTCCATAGGCAAGGCCCAGCGCATTTCCCGCCTTACCCCGGACAGGGAAGTGTAGGTGGAGGCGCCGGTGAAGTTCATGGCCAGATAGGCGGAAAGGGCCGGAATCAAAAGCAGCCAGGCCCCTCCAAACAGGATGTCCCGCCAGCTCCGGAGATCAAGCCCCCAGGAATAGATTATGGCGATGGCTACCGGCAGTCCGACGGCCAGACCTTTTGTAGTAAAGGCCCGTCCCGGCAGATAGGGGAGCAGCAGCGGGGTCAAAACCGCACCGGAAAAAATGGCGCCTAAAAAGGCCGTCATCGAAAGAATACCGTCATGGGTCATATTTTGTACGAACCCCCCTGTCCTGCCGAAACCACCAATGAGGAGCATGATAGGGATGATGATCATGGCCGGCTTCAGGACGGCAACGATCTCAATGGGAATCAGGACGGCGCGCTCCCTTAGGGGAAAGGCTTTCCGCCGCATTTCCGTTGTTGCCCGGAGGCCGGCGTCCAGATAGGCGACAATGTCCCGGGCAAGAACAGGCCCGTAATGGACCTTGAAGCCCGACTGCTTTCTCACCAGATGAGCGGCTATCCCGGGGGCCCCAAGTTGAGGCAGGATCAGATCGCGATGTTTCACCAAGTCTTTAAGACCGCTGGCCGCGATCCGGCGGAGGAGTTCCTCCGTTCCGAAGGTTCCCTTGCCGGCGGCGCACCAGACGTTGATTCCCTCCGTGTCGAGAACGAGAACCCAGGCATTACGCCCCGGCAGGGCCTCCCGGAGGCAGTCGAAGCTCATCTTATAATTGGCCGTGACAAGGACGGGGGAAGAGTCATCGGGAGATCCGAGGGCGTAAAGGCCCGGATCGACGGCGTAATGCATCCTGCCGACCCCCCAGCGCGCCTTGATCGACCCCCAGCGGTCACACCATGTCAGGACCGACGAAACCTGGGGAATATTACCCGCAGGCCCTGCCACGGAACCGGTTACAAAAGCCTGATCCAGACGGGGCGGGCTCGACGGGGGCGAAATGTCCGGAGCCGTGCAGGCCATAAGTGGAGCCATGGGCAAGAGGACCTGTTTTTTTGACGAATCATTTGTACATGCCTTCATTGTTGATTCACCTCAGATCACGTCTCTCATAACGGGGCCAAGAAATTCCCTGACCCGTTCGGCAAGATAGTCGGCCTTGATCAGGGACAGGCAACAGATCTCACCGTCCTTTTCCCAACTGACGAGGGCCATTTTATCGCCGGCTTTGATCTTCGCCTTATCCCGCAATTCCTTGGGCAGCACCATCTGCCCCCGCTCATCGACGCTGATCAACGCTTCGACGCGACAACAACTTGCAACCCCGCCTCCTGTTCCACAACAGGATTCCTTCTTCACATCTGCTTTAACCATTTTTTTACCTCGTTTCGATTGTTCAGATATATATCATTATATCAGAATCGTCAGATGAATCAGAACATAAGCAGGGTCAAAAGTTTTGTCAAGCACTAAATGCGGAATTTTGTTTCCCAGAGTGATAAAACAATGAAATAAGTTGCTTGAAGTAATGGACGCCTTTCGTATATAATAGTTTAAACCGTTGTGATGATGTATTGATATTGCCCGTGATACACGAAAAGAGAGGAAAGTCATGATAAAAAGGATATCTATTCAGACATTGTTATGGGGCCTTGTTTTGCTTCTCGCCATACCTTTCGGGGCTTTCGCCCAGAATACGGCGTCTCCTCAATTCAAACAGGAAGAGTTGGACCAGATGCTCGCACCGATAGCCCTTTACCCTGATTCACTGCTGGTGCAGATCCTCATGGCGTCTACCTATCCCCTGGAGATTGTTGAAGCGGCACGATGGGCTAAAGCAAACCCGAACCTCAAGGGAGATAAGTTAACAACAGCCCTTGAGAAGCAGAACTGGGATCCCAGCGTCAAATCGCTGGTAAATTTTCCATCCGTACTGGCAATGATGAATGACAAGCTCGATTGGACGCAAAAACTAGGAGACGCATTTCTAGCCCAGGAAAAAGGCGTAATGGATACGGTGCAGAAGCTCCGGGCAAAGGCCCAAGCTCAGGGCACATTAAAAAGCACGGATCAGCAGAAGGTTACCACCCAGGCGCAGACAATCATTATCGAACCTGCCAGTCCGCAAGTGGTTTACGTACCTGCCTATAATCCCGCCGTGGTTTATGGTCCCTGGATGTATCCCGCCTATCCGCCTTATCCCTATTATCCGCCCGGCGCGGTTATCGGGGCCAGTGTCGTGTCTTTTGGCGTGGGCGTCGCTGTCGGCGCCGCCTGGGGTTATGCCTGGGGAGGATGTAACTGGAATCACGGGACCGTCAATGTCAATGTCAACCAGAATAACACGATCAACAATAATATTAACCGAAACGTCAGTAATACCAATGTTAACCAGAATACTGCCAATATTAATAAAGCTAATGTAAGCCAGAACACCGCCAATGTTAACCGAAATAACGCCAATAAGGCAGGTGGCGGTGGCAGCGTCGAATGGCAGCACGACCCGGCCCATCGCAAGGGCGTTGCCTATAGAGATAACGCTACCCAACAGAAATACGGCCAACGCAGCCGGGGCAACCCGGATGCAAGACGCGATTATCGGGGACATACCCCGGATGACCGGGGCAGGACCGGTCAGGCCGCTGACCGTCAAGGGATGCAGGATCGTAAAGACAATCAGGAGCGCGATAAGACGGGCATGCAGAATCGTAAAAGCACTCCCGAGCAGAACCGGCAGATGGAAAACAGGCAAAGATCTGATAGTGCTTTCGAGGGGATGAACCACAGCGGCAGCGAGGCAAAAATGCAGAGTGACCGTGGCCGGGAAAGCAGTCAGAGCATGGGCTCTGAACGATATGGTGGAGGAGCCGCAAGGAGCGGCGGTGGTGGGATGAGCCGGGGTGGAGGTGGCAGGCGATGAAGAACGATGCTTGCTTATCCATCAAAAACCACTTGAGGAGGAAAAGGATTATGACGCATGCAGCCGCGGAAACGAGACATATTTCAGGGCGCCCCGTTGGCCTTGTCATCTCCATTGCCGTAATCATGATTACCTTGATCTTTAGTTGCCCTGTTTTTGCCAAGGGTCCCAAACAGAAGACTTTCGGTTCTCCCGAAGAGGCATTCACGGCAGTGGTCAAGACAATGAAAGGGCAAGATGCAAGGGAATTAGCCGCAATATTTGGTCCCGGCGGTAAAATGCTTGTTTTTTCCGGCGATGCCGTCGCCGATAAGGCCGTACGGGATAATTTTGTCAAGGCATATGAGGAAAAAAACAGGATCGAGATCACCGATGGCGGCAAGGCGATACTCTATATAGGCAACAATGACTGGCCCATGCCTATTCCCCTTGTAAAAAAAGATAATGTCTGGCGTTTCGATACCAAGGCAGGTAAAGAAGAGATTCTCCAGCGGCGGATCGGCAGAAATGAGCTAAGCGCCATCAAGGCTTGCCAGGCTTATGTGGATGCCCAAATAGAGTACGCAACGGGAGATTATGACGGCGACGGACTATTTGAATATGCCCAGAAGTTTGTAAGCGCCCCCGGAAAGAAAGACGGTCTCTACTGGGAGACAAAGGAAGGGGAACCAAAAAGCCCCTTAGGAGCCCTCATTGCGGATGCCGCGCGGGAAGGATATTTTGCCAAAGAAGGTAAAAACAAGGCTGTTCCTTTTCATGGCTATTACTACAAGATCCTCAAAGAACAGGGAAAAGGCGCTCCGGGAGGGGCGTACGGTTATGTGGTCGACGGCAAGATGATCGGAGGGTTCGCCTTGGCGGCATATCCCGCTCAATACGGCAATTCCGGCATCATGACCTTCATCGTCAGTAAAGACGGTCTGGTTTACCAGCGGGACCTTGGCCGGAACACGGCAAAAATCGCTCAGGGAATGAAGACGTATAATCCCGATAAAACCTGGAAAAAGGCAGAATAAGTTATTCCGATTCCATATCAAAGCGCTATCTTCGTTGGCTGTGTCGTCGGCTCCTCGACGTACGTTTAAGTACGCCCGCGTCGCCTCCTCCTTGCCGCCTTGATTTCATCTCTGAGCTGGAATCGGAATTTGAGCTTATCTAAAAAATTCGATAATTTGGCCATTTTCGACGGCTTCGTAAAATATTCGTAGGCAAGGCGCGCAAATCATGAGGAATGAGGCGTACTTGTCGTACGCCGCAGTGACGAAGAATGTAGCGCAACGCAGCATCCGGATTTTTTATGAAGCCGTCTATCGCGCCTTGTATCCAATGTGCAGATAGGTGGTTCCGAGGGTCAGGGGGAATTGCTCGATTTTTTGGAGCCCTGCTTCACCCATGAGACCGGCGAAAACGGCGGGTCTGGGGAAATGGGTAATTGAATCCGACAGGTAGCTGTAGGCAGCCGGGTTTTTTGTGAAGTAGCCGGCAATGCGGGGAAGAAAATGATTCAGATAGGAGCGGTAAACCTTTCGCACATATTTATTCCCCGGTAGATGCATCTCAAGAACCATGACCTGGCCGCCGGGCGCGACAACCCGGGTCATTTCCTTAAGGGTTTTAAGTCGTTCCGGTATATTCCGGATACCAAAAGCAATGGAGGCGACGTCAAAGGCGCCGTCGGCAACGGGCAGGGCCAGGGCGTCGGCCTGGAGGAGCCGGATTCTTTTCGACAGGCCCTGTTTTTCGATTTTCCGCTGTCCCCTTACGATCATTTCCTGAACGAAATCAAGGGCAACTACATTAATAGCGGGATAGGCAATTGCGGCTTCCATGGCCAGGTCCGCCGTCCCGGTGGCGAGATCAAGTAACCGGCTGGTCTTGAAGAACTTCATCCTGTGGACGGCAAACCGCCGCCAGGCCACATCCCGCCTCAGGCTCAGAATGCGGTTGAGGAGATCATATCCTTCCGGAATGGTCGCGAAGATATCCCGGACCATCTCGGTGTGCTGTTTCTTCGAGGCTTTGGTTATGGGGGGGTAAGTTTTTTTTAGCTGTCTAGCCACGGGGAATTCCTTTATTGAATCTTTGCGGTGCTGTCAAGGGAGAAAGGAAGAGAGCAGGCGGGCGGCGATGATGACAGCGCCGTTGAAAAAATAGAGGATGCGGATGTATTTCCCGTGACTGTCAAGCTGCACTGTATCGGTGGTTCCGCAGGCGAGGCGGATCACCTTGAAAAGGATGGGCAGAGAGATAAGACTCAAAAAAGCGAATTTGTGCAGGTAGCCGGAAAGAGTAAGGGCGATAATACTTGCATAAATGGCCAGCCAGAGGCGAAAGAGGCCGGTAATTGCTTTTCCCTTTCCCAGGCGGACGGCAAGGGTCCGTTTGCCGACGGATCTGTCCGTATCGATGTCGGGAATACTCTGATAGTAAAGGATGGAGGCAACCATCAGTCCAATGGGAAGGGAGAGATAAAGGGGGCTCCAGTCGGGCCGTCCCGCAATGACCCAATAGGTTCCCACGACCATGATCGGCCCCATATTAACCCCTACGAAGACCTCCCCCAGGCCGTGATAGCCGTAGCGTATAGGCGGAGCGACGTAAAAGAGGCTGCTTAAGAAGGAAAAAAGCAGGATCGGCGCGAGCCCCCATACCCGATAGGCGCTCATCATATAACAGGCGACGAGAAAGGCCCCGGCGTAGAGGAGGATAATTACCTTTTTGAGCGTTTCCGGGGTGATCTTGTGCTCCTGGATGACCCGGGAGCCGCCGATGGAAGCGCCGGCATCGGTCCCCTGGAGGTGATCGAAGTAGTCATTGGCCAGATTGGTGGCCAGGTGAACCATAAAAGCGGCCAGATTGATCAGGACGAACCGCCATGGATGCCAAGGTCCTGCTTGGCCGGCAACGACCCAGCCGAGGGTCAGGGGAATAAGGGTGGCAATATAGAAGGGCGGCCGGCTGGCCTGTATCCAGGCCCGGAATATTTCTTTACTCATTACATGTTTTTCCACGCACAAAGCTTCCTTTCCAGCACATCGAAAGCTTCGTAAAGGATGATGCCAATGGCGGAGAGGGCAATAATGCCTACGAACATCGTAGTGTAATCGGCCCTTCCCCAGGCGTCGATGAGATATAATCCCAGACCGCGGCTGGTGCTGATGGACTCGACAAAGAACAATACGGCCACGGCGGTGCCGGTGCTGATGCGCAGGGACGTGAAGATGCCGGGCAGGGCCACTGGCCAGACGACGTGACGGTAGAAATGCCAGCGGTTTCCCCCTAAAGACTGAAGGGCGTAAACCACCTCCCGATCGAGGGAACGAACGGCGTCCCGGGTGGTGATGAGGAGCTGGAAGAAGATGATCAGGGAAATAAGGATGATCTTGCCCAGATCGCCAAGGCCGAAGAGCATGAGGATTATGGGCAAAAGGACGATCTTCGGGATGGGATAGCTAAGATAGATGAGAGGGGCGAAGATCCGGTCGAGGCGTTCGTTGCTCCCCAAAACAAGGCCGAAGGGGACGGCGGTCAGGAAGGCCAGGGTCAGGGCGGCGGCGAGGCGCCAGGCGCTGACGGCAGTATGCTCCCAGAATATCTCCTCCCTGACTGCATGCAGCAGCCGCCTGAGGACGCTTGCGGGGTCCGGCAGGAGCTGGGAGCCCAATAGCAGGGCCGCCCCATACCAGAGTATAGTCAGCACAATTATCGTCAGGGCGTAATCAAGCCAGCGGCTGTTTTTCATGGGGATACTCGATCAGGTGTCTCAGGGTCATGTTCTTGGAAAAATAATCCGGCGCTGCCCTGAAGCCGGTTGTTCCTGCGTTGGGGTTATCGATGATCTCGCCAATGCCGTGTGTCCCGGGGTCCATGATCACGATGCGCCGTCCAAGAAAGACCGCCTCCTCGATATTGTGGGTGACAATAACGAAACTGAATTTCCGCTTTTTGAAGAGGATCAACAGGTGATCCTGCAGGTGTTCCCGGGTGATCAGATCCAGGGCGGCGAAGGGTTCGTCGAGAAGGAGCAGGCTGGGCCGCAGCAGCATGGCCCGGGCCAGGGCCACCCGCTGGCGCTGACCGCCGCTGAGCTGATGGGGATAGAGATGGTCGAGATTTTCAATGTCGAGCTCCCTTTTTATGGCCGTCAACGCTTCCTGGGAAACATGGATTTTCTGGAACTGGGCGCCGAGGAGGATATTTTCGGCGACCCGTTTCCAAGGGAAGAGACCATAGGCCTGGAAAACCACCGCCATTTTCCGGGATGGACCCTGGATTGTCTCGCCTTCCAAATGAATTTCCCCGGTCGTAGGCGGCAGGAGCCCCGCAGTCATAAGGAGCAAGGTCGTTTTGCCGCATCCCGAGGGCCCGACGATGGCCAGGGAGTCGTTGTACCCGACACGAAAATGGACGTCCTTTAGGACAACTTTCGGGAGAGCGCCGGCGCTGAATATTTTACCAAGTCCGGTAACGGCCAGCAGGTCAGGGGAGGAAGCCATCGGCAACCAGCTCGTTAATGGCCATATCCCGCGAGATGATCCCCTTTTTTCTTAACCATCCATAGATGTCGGTGAGCTGCGACCGGTTAGGCAAACTGAGAGCGGGATAGGAGGGGAGGGTAAGGGTCTTGGTGAGCTCATTCGGGATGCGGCAGAATTTGTTGGCAATGAGCCTGGCCTCTTCGGGGTGATTGTTCAGGTAATCGGCCCCCTTGCCGACGGCTTTTAGAAAGGCACGCACCTCATCTGGATGCTGCTTGATAAAATCGTCGGTAAAAACAAGGACCGTATCCGAGATTCCCATGCCGGCGTCGTCAACGAGGATACGGGCCCCTTTCTTTTCGGCGAAGGTGACCAGGGGTTCGGGAAGGGCGGCGGCGGGGACTTGGCCTTCCATGAGCATCTGCAGGCGGATCGGGATATTCTTTGCTTCGATAAAGCGCGTCTGCTGTGTGGAGACACCTTGTTTTTCAAGCATTTTTACTGCCAGATATTCGACGATCGTATTGGAACCGATGGCAATGCCTTCCTTCGCCAGTTGGCTGAGGGATTCCGCCGGTCGGTTCGGGGCCGCCAGGAGAGCGAACATGCGCCGGGAAGCCGTTGTATTGAAAACCGTGGCGACCATCTTTACCGGGACGTCATTGGACCTAAGGACCATCGGCGTCATGATGTCCCCGAAATATCCGGCCAGCTGACGGGCCGACATGGCTACATCCTTTTCCATGGCGGAATTGAAGGAGATCAGCTCCACTTTCAGCCCCGCGGCGGTGAAAAAGCCTTGTTCCTGGGCGGCAAAAAGGGGCAGGGCGTGAATCAGGGGCAGGGTCCCGAACTTGATTTCCTTTGCGGCAGGGACGTCCCGGTTTCCCCCGGAACAACCGCCAAGCACCGTCAGGGCCAACAAGGCCAGTAAAAAAACAGCCCCCAAAAGCGGGAACTTGATATTTTTCATCTGAAAATACGGCATCATCTTATCATTTTCACTTATCTATATTTCCCCTCCCCTTCAAGGGGAGGGTTGGGGAGGGGATGGGTCTGCACAACCATTCTCATTTCCTGAAGAGAGATCTTGCCGTATCAGCAATCTGATCCACCGTAATGCCGAACTTCTCGAATAGCACGGGTGCAGGGGCGCTGGCGCCGAAGCGGTCCATGCCCACAATTGCCCCTTCGAGGCCCACATAATGTTCCCAGCCCAGCTTTGCTCCCGCTTCCACGGCGACCCTGGCCTTTACCGCCGGCGGGAGGACGCGGTCCCGGTATCCTGCCGGCTGGGCGTCGAAGATGTCCCAGGAGGGAATGGATACGACGCGGACCCTAATGGCTTCCCCGGTGAGCTTCCGTGCTGCGGCCAGGGCGAGATGGACCTCCGATCCCGTGGCGATAAAAATCACATCCGGTTTGACCTGGGATGAGTCCCAAAGAATGTACCCGCCCTTCTGAAGTCCGCTGGCGGCCGCCAGGTCCTGACGATTAAGGTTCGGTACATTTTGACGGGTCAGGATGAGGGCCGTGGGGCCTTGACGGTTGGCAAGGGCCGCTTGCCATGCCTGGAGAGTTTCGGCGGCGTCGCAGGGACGGATGACGCTGAGATTGGGAACGGAGCGCAGATTCATAAGTTGTTCGATGGGTTGATGGGTGGGACCGTCTTCACCGACGGCGATGCTGTCGTGGGTAAAAACGTAGATGACCCGGAGGCCCATCAGGGCGGCCAGCCGGATCGGCGGCCGCATGTAATCAGCGAAGGTGAAGAAGGTGGCCGTATAGGGAATCAACCCCCCGTGGAGGGCCATGCCGCCGGCAATGGCGCCCATGGCATGTTCCCGGACGCCGAAATGGATATTCCGCCCGCCGTAGTTCCAGCCGCCGCCTACCGCGCCTGGCGTTCCGCCATCTTCATAATTCGGATTTTGAAAGTCACCTTTCCCTTTCAACCAGGTCAGGCAGGAAGGATTAAGATCCGCCGACCCCCCCATGAGTTCCGGGATTACTGACGCCAGGGATTGCATAACCGTCTCTGAGGCCTTGCGGGTTGAAACTTCCTTCGTATCCAGTCCGAAATCGGGGAGTCCGGTTTCCCAATCCAGAGGGAGCTCTCCCGCTATTACCCGCTGAAATTCCCGGGCAAGTTCCGGAAATGCCTGTATATAAAGATCAAAGTCGGATTGCCATGCCTCTTCCCGGGCCTTGCCCGTTTCCAGGGACTGCCGGTAGTGGGAAAGGACGTCTTCAGGAATGTAAAATGACGGTTCAAGGGGCCAGCCGAGGCGTTCTTTGGCGGCGCTTAATTCCTCCTGACCCAGGGGAGCTCCATGGCAGGCGGCGGTTCCTTCCTTGGTCGGCGCCCCGAAGCCGATACAGGTCTTTACTTTGATCAGCGTGGGCCGCTGTGTTTCCCTCCGGGCTGCTGCCAGGGCCTCATCAACGGCCGCGACGCTGTTTCCTTCGGAAACGGGAAGGACCTGCCACCCGAGGGCCGCAAAGCGCTGGCCTACATCCTCCGTGAAGGAGAGGGCGGTTGATCCGGCAAGGGAAATGCCGTTATCGTCGTAAAGGACAATGAGTTTTCCCAGGCCCAGATGGCCGGCTAAGGCGCAGGCTTCGAAGGTCACCCCTTCCATGAGATCGCCATCGCTGGCCAGCGCATACGTGTAGTGGTCGATGAGGGCGTGCCCCGGGCGGTTGTAGCGGGCCGCCAGGTGGGCTTCCGCCAGGGCCATGCCCACGGCATGGCTGATCCCCTGGCCCAGGGGCCCGGTTGTCATCTCTGTACCCGGGGGATGGGATCGTTCCGGATGCCCCGGCGTCTTGCTTCCCCACTGGCGGAAGGCCTGAATGTCTTCAATGGCCAGGTCGTAGCCGGTGAGGTACAGGAGACTGTAGAGTAGCATGGAGGCGTGTCCGGCGGACAGGACGACGCGGTCACGGTCCACCCAGCCGGGATTGGCGGGATTGTGCTTCAGATTCCTCATCCAGAGGGTGTAGGCAAGGGCCGCCGCCCCCATGGGCATTCCCGGATGGCCGGATTTGGCCTTTTCTGCCGCATCGGCGGACAGAAAGCGGATAGCGTTGATGCATTTATCTTCGATCATTTATGAGGCCTTCTTTATAGGTATGGATGGTTATTGCTGATTGGCGGCAAAAGATTTCACATTTTTTCAAACATGTCAATCAATAGTGACGATCTTCCCCCGGGGTTGGCAAAGCGCCTTTGCAATTACCACCTTTTTATGGTAATTTTCTGCCATCAATGGAGAAAAGGAGGGGAATATGTCAGGACCGTTAAAAGGGCTCAAGGTATTGGATTTTACAACGCTGTTGCCAGGTCCCTATGCCACCATGTGTCTGGCTGACATGGGGGCGGATGTCTTACGGGTTACTTCCGGGTCCCGGCCCGATCTGGTGGAATTCCTGCCGCCCAAGCTTGCCGGGACAGATATCTCCGCCATCAGCGCCTACCTGGGACGGGGCAAGCGCTCTCTGGCTCTCAATCTCAAGGATCCCCGGGGGATCAAGATCGTTCATCAGCTCCTGGCGAAGTATGACATCGTTATCGAACAGTTCCGCCCGGGAATCATGAGCAAGTTTGCCCTGGATTATGAGAACCTGAAAAAGGTCAATCCCGGCGTGATCTACTGTTCCATCACCGGTTATGGTCAGACCGGGCCGCTCCGTGATCGGGCCGGTCACGATATGAACTATCTGGCCCTGTCGGGTGTGATGGGGTATTCGGGAAGAAAGGACTCCGGTCCGACGTTGATGGGGATTCAGATCGCCGATATTGCCTCTGGCTCCAATTATGCGATCATCGGAATCCTGGCGGCGGTCGTGAATCGCGCACAGACCGGTAAGGGACAATACATAGACATCTCCATGACCGACGGGGTGATGGCTTTACATGCCATGGCCGGGGCCGCCTTTCTGGCCGGAGACCCGGCCCCGGGATGGGAGGAAAACTGGCTAAACGGAGGTTCCCTCTATGATTTTTATGAGACGAAAGATGGCCGCTATCTAAGCGTCGGCAGTCTCGAACCGCAATTCTTCAGCATCTTGTGCCAAAACATCGGCCGCCCGGACCTGATTCCCGGCGGGGTTATGCCGAAGGACCTGAATAAGGTCAAGGAAGATATCCGCGCCATCATTCGTTTGAAGACAAGGGAGGAATGGGTGGGAATCTTCAATACCGTCGATGCCTGTGTGGAGCCGGTTCTGTCCATGGAGGAGGCGCTGGAAGGTGAGTTGGCAAGGGGCAGAGGGATGGTCGTTGATGTTCCCATAACCGGGGGCGGAAAGGTCCGGCAATTGGCCAATCCGGTGAAGTTTTCCGACACCCCGGCGGCCTATGCCTACGCCGGCGTCCGGACGGGAAGCCATAATAAAGAGGTGCTTCAGGAACTCGGTTATAAAGCGGAACAGATTGCCCAGTTTGAGGAGACGGGCTTGTTCAAGTAGGGGCAACTCTCAAGAGAGTTTATTGACACCGAATAGCTCTTTGATTATAATCAAGTTCACATAGTCCGACGTAACGGTTCGTTTGCTGAAATAGCATGAATAAGGAGGAAGGGCGATGGCAACGTATGAGTACCGATGCGAGGCGTGCAAAAAGTCGTTTACCTTGATCCAGCGGATTTCCGAACATGACAAGGCCAAGGTGGCCTGTCCCAAGTGCAAAAGCGAGAAGGTGAAACAGCGGATAACGGGTTTTCAGGTGAAAACCAGCCGCAAGAGCTGATCCTTGCCTTTTCGCGGGGATGGGGTTATTTCTTTGTGACGCCGATGCTCTGCTCCATCCATTGATGGGGATTTTTTCCCGTCACGCCGGCATAGAATTCACGAATTATCACCATGTCCCCTTCGATATCTCCCGTAGTGGTCACGGCAGGTCCGATCCCTCCCGCTTTCAGTTTGTAGTCGATATAGCCGAGGGCGATGGGGACGCCGGCGCCATGGGCTATATAATAAAACCCGGTCTTCCAGTACCGCACTTTTGAACGGGTCCCTTCCGGGGGGATAATCATGATCATTTTGGCGCTGTTTTTGAATGTTTGGATGCATTGCGTTACGAGATCGTTCGCTTGGCGTCGGTCGACGGGGATGCCCCCCAGCCATTTAAAAAAGTTGCCGAAGGGGCGGCGGAAGATAGTGTGCTTTCCCAGCCAGAATACCTTCATGCGGAAGGCAAGGGATAAGATCAGGGTTAGGGGAAGATCCCAGTTGGATGTATGAGGTGCGGCGATCATGACAAATTTGGGGACATTAGGGACCTGACCCTCCTTTTTCCATCTGAAAATCCATAGATATGATATGGACAGAAAATAGAGGATCTGCTTAAGGACGGGGGTATCGAAAATTGTTCGTCTCATGTATTGCTTGCGCCTTTCAGGGGAGGAGAAAGGCAACCCGCCTTCTCTAGTAGCGGGGACTACATGGAAAGGTGTCCATGTGTCAAGGTAAATCATTCTTGGCAATAATATCGAATGGTTACATTGTTTGAGGCACATTTATAGTTGACGAAACGAGGGGATTGACGTAGATAAATGCCGTTTAATTAAAAAAGATCCCAATTTTTACAAAAATTTTACAAAGGATGTAAGGTATGCACAGCAAGAGCCGGAAGACAATGATAATGGTCTTGGTTGTTGCTTTTCAGCTTGGTCAGCTTGTTGCCATGACTCCCCTTCAGGCGGAAACTGCCTCCCCACCGGAAACAATCATAAAAGAGCAAAATAATTCTGCCGCCGTCGAGGAGAAGGAACCGGAGGGTATAGAAGGGAAAGCCTATTACTACGCCAAGCGCTATAACAACAGAAGAACCAGTTCCGGGACAAGATATAATCCCCGGAAGCTGACGGCGGCCCATCCGGACATTCCCCTCGGCACCAGGGTAAAAGTAGTGAATCTCGCCAATGACCGCTCGGTAGTGGTAACCGTCAATGATCGCTGCCGTAGGCATAGTTTCGAATTCATCGATTTGTCACAGGCGGCGGCGCGTCAACTTGGGTTTCTCGGCAAGGGGATGGCGCGGGTGCGGATCACCCCGCTCGAAGAGTAGTATAACTCTCCCCAACGCCGGCCTTCAAAAGCAGCCATAATTCCGATTCTCAATCATAGATGACATCAAGACGGCGAGGAAGAGGCGACGCCGGCTTATTGTTCATACGTCGAGGAGCCGATGACGGTGCCAACGAAAATAGCGCTTTGATTGAGAATCGGAATCAGTGGTCATTGCAGCTCATATCCGTCAAGGGTAAGCGCGAGTTCCCGGTCATAGGCGCCATAATCACTGAGATTGTTGTGCCCGCCCCCTTCGATCCGGATCAACTTGTGAGGCGATTTGATTAGCCGCTCCAGTCTGGCGCTGGCATCAAAGGGGATGATGTCGTCCCCGGTTCCGTGGATTAGATAAACAGGACAGGCAACCTCGGGGATATAAAGATCCGTCCGGAAGGGATATTTCAGGAAAAGCGATATAAGCGCTTTGGGTAGAAGAGGGTAGTGAAAGGACGCAAGGTCGGTGAGGCTGAAGAAAGGCGATTCCAGAATGAGCATCCTTGGCTTGCCGGATCGGGCAACGAATGTCGCCACCCCCGTCCCGATCGATCTGCCGTATACAATTATCCGGTCTTCGGGATAGGACTTCTTCAAATAGCCTTAGACCGACAGCCCGTCCGCCAGCAGCATCTTTTCGTTCGAGATGCTTCCGGTGCTCTTGCCGAAACCCCGGTAGTCGGGAATCAGGATATCATAGCCCCGGGAGGTAAAATCTCCGGCTACGTCTCCCCAGGTTCGCAGGCTCCCGGCGTTGCCGTGAAAATAGAGAATTACCCCCTTGGGGTTTGCGGACCTGAAGAGAACGGCATTAATGGTTGCCCCCTCAACGGGGACGGTCGCCTCTTCAAAGGGCTGGGAGAAGGTGTATTTATAATCCGGCGGCAGGATTTCGGGAAAGAAGATGAGATTCTCCTGGCTGCAACCCGCGATGAGGGTAAACAGACAGGAGCAGCAGACAGGGGCGAGAAGGTTCTTTATCTTCATGGTTCCGCAACAGTCATTATAAGCTTCCGGGAGGAACTCTCCCATATTATCGGCTTAATACCATGACGATTGAGAGAAGAAAAGGGCAATTCGCGGGAAGATCTTTCCTTGATGATTTAACGGCTGAACCTTATAATGATCCATATTAAAGCGAACATAGAGGCTATGCTCATGAATTTGATTATGATCGACGAAACGAAATGCAAGAGGGATGGAATCTGTGCCGCCGAGTGTCCCTTGAATCTGATCAATCCGCCCGGCAAAAACAAGTTCCCTTCCGAGGGGGGAAAGGCGGAAGAGCTTTGCATTCACTGCGGTCACTGTGTTTCCGTCTGTCCGCACGGCGCCCTGTCCCTCCGCAACATGAGTCCAAAGGAATGTTTTCCTCTTGACAGTGATCTGCGTCCTAGTGCCGAACAGGTGGAATTCTTGCTCCAAAGCAGGAGGTCTATCCGGGTCTATAAAGATAAACCAGTAAACAGGAAGGCAATCGCCAGGATCATTGATATGGCCCGCTATGCCCCTTCCGGGCACAACAATCAGTTAGTGGAATGGCTGGTCATCTATGATAAAAAAGACGTTCAGAAGTACACGTCCATGGTTATCGACTGGTTGAGATTCGTGATCAAAGAATCCCCGGAAATGGCCGCCGGCTTTCATATGGATCTGCTCGTCAAAGCCTGGGAGGAAGGGAACGACCGGGTGTGTCGTAATGCCCCACATATGATAATTGCCCACGGTCCCGAACGGAATATGATGATCCAAAGCACTTGCACAATCGCCATGACCTATCTGGAACTGGCCGCCTCGTCCCTGCAACTGGGGGCGTGCTGGGCAGGCTATTTCAACCGGGCGGCGGCAAACTGGCCGCCGTTAAAACAAGCCTTGGGCTTTCCGGAAGAGAACAACGCCTTTGGCGCCATGATGCTCGGACATCCCAAATATAAATATCACCGGATACCGCTCCGTAAGGAAGCGAAGATCATGTGGAAATAAGAACGGTGTAAAGAAGGCGCAGGTTGCGAATGCGACCACCCAGCCGCCGTTGATCCGCTCCAGGCATAGGGGGTCGGAACCCCCGGGGATCCCGGGCTGCTTCCGATGCCCATATACGGCAAAAGTTCATTCTTATGGCCCCTTTGGAAGTTCGCGCCGATATCCATATTGACCATCAAATCTATTCCACCATTCCCATACACCATCAGACAAAACCTGATCTCCAACATCAAACATCCTGACCCATTTAAACGCCCTTTTCTTATCCCATATTCAGAATCCTCCTGATTGTTAAAAATAGCTTTCAAGATCATCCTGCAACCAACAGAAAGAGAGAGGAGACATAAAGACCATGACAACCATCCTCAACGAAAGAATCGAATTCAATCCTCAGAGAGACATCCTGGGGAAAACGATAGAGAGAAACTGGACCAGCCGTCACCATCCGGCCGGTCTCAAAGAATTATAAGCCGTTAGCAAAACGAAGATAGGAGGCAATGAACATGAAAAAGACAGTGGCCAAAGACAAAGAGAAATTCGCAAAGAAGGCAGCTCGGAGCTGGGACGATCCAATGTGTAGCCCAATCGAAACCATGTATGTTCCACCTGCCCCTTGATTATTTCCCAGTTGCTGAAAAGATCATCTTCAGCAGGAAACGGAAATGTAATTTTTGATTCGAGAGAGCGGGGGAGAAGGATTATGGAGAAGGAAAGGAAAACGGACAAGGTTTGGGTTGGCCACATATGCATGCTCTATTATCACGAATAAGGCTGACAACCCTGTGAATATATAATATCTGCCAAAGCGGCAGCAGTAGTCGAGAGAGGTAACAAGCACGGACGATATGTATACCTGCCTCTCTCAAAAATAAGGGCGGGGTTGAATAGACCCCGCCCTTATTTTTTTCAATGAAGCCTTCACCGGCAAATGATTACACTTGCATTAAGCAATACTAACGAAAATATTTTTACAGGAGGCCAAAATGAATTCAAGCTGGAGGGAAGACTACAAGCGTAAAGTTGTTACATTTGCTGAAGCGGCAAAACAGGTAAAATCGGGTGATTTTATTTGCATCGGTCTGGGAATCGGCGCCTGTTCCCCCGACATGTATCATGCCATTCTGGAGCGCTGGGAAGACCTGAAGGATGTCCGGATCAGCGATTCCGTTCAGGTCCGTCCCTGCCGGCTTTATGATCCGGTGTTCATGGCCAATCTTCAGGACCATATCAACTATGCACCGGCCTTCGGCATGATGCTGATCCGGAAGATCAATGAAGCCAAACTATCGGATTTCTTTCCGATCATGACGTCGGACAGCGCGGAGAAATACGCCGCTGCCTCGGATGTCATCATCTGCATGGTGACACGACCCAATGATCAGGGTTATGTGAATCTGGGGCTGACGAATTTTTTTACCCTTGAGGCGTTGAGAGATGGGCGAGCGTCTGGAAAACTGCGTGTCGCCATCGCCGAGGTCAACGACCAGATGCCGACCATCTTCGGGAACAACTGGCTCCATGTTTCCGAATTTAATTTTTTTGTGGAAAATTCTTCAAAGATTCCCGCCGTCGGCCGGCCGAAACCGGGCGAAAAGGAACTTGCGATCGGCCAGAACGTCCTGGAGCTTATCAATGACGGCGACACGATTCAGATGGGACTGGGCGGCATTCCGGAAGTCGTGGTGGCGGGCCTGGATGGCAAGCATGACCTGGGTGTCTTGACGGAGATGTTCCCCATCGGCCTGCACCAGCTCGTGGAAAAGGGAATCGTGACCAACGCCCGGAAGCCCTTCCACAAGGGTGTTACCATCGCCACTTTCTGCATCGGCGATCAGGATATGTACGACTATGTCCATGAGAATCCCGCCTGTGAATTCTATCCGGCCTCTTACACCAACAATCCAAACTTCATAGCCCAACACCCGAATATGGTGGCCATTAATATGGCCCTGATGGTTGATTTCTCGGGTCAAATCGCCTCGGAAGGTCTCGGCCACCGGCAGGTCAGCGGCAGTGGCGGACAGCTCGACTTCATGGCGGGGGCCTACTATTCAAAGGGCGGCAGGGGCATCACCCTGGCTTATTCATCGCGGACCCTGAAGGACGGGACGCTCGCATCGGCCATTGTTCCCGAGTTGCCGGCAGGCACGCCGATTACGGTTCCCAGGACGTACGCCCAATACGTGGTGACGGAATACGGAATTGCCAATCTGAAAAACAAGACCCGCAGGGAGCGTGCGGAGGCACTGATCAACATCTCTCATCCCGATCTCCGGGGGGAACTGCGCAGCAGCATGAAGAAGAACTTCTATATGAGCGGAGGCGGGCAATAGGAACCAGCGAATAAGGAAATATGCCGGGTTCCTCTCCCTGCAATGATGAGGTCAGGGAGTATTATTGCGAAGTAGAAACGGTTGCAGTAAGCGGTTTACAGGTAATACGTCAGAACTAAATGAGGAGGAAGCAAGAATGGATTTTGAATTGACCGATGAACTCAAGATGTTGAAGGACATGGCCTACAAGTTTGCCCTGGCGGAGTTTACGCCCTTGAGCAAGGAAGCCGACGAGCATGAGAAATACACCCCCGAGATCCGCAAGAAAGCAGCGGATAACGGCCTGGTAGCCGCCTGGATCCCCGAGGAATACGGCGGGGCGGGCGCGGGCATCCTGGGCAATGCGATCATTACGGAAGAGCTGTCCAAGATTGACATGGGCATCGGCCTGAACGTCGTTGCCGCCTGTTTCGGCTGTGAATCGATCTTCCAGTACGGCTCGGAAGAGATGAAACAGAAGTATCTGCCCCCGGTCTGCCGCGGGGAATGGGTCAGCGCCGGGGCCTTCACGGAACCCAACGCCGGAACCGACGTCTCAGGATACAAGACCCGGGCCGTCAAGGACGGGAGCGACTATGTCGTCAACGGCAACAAGATGTTCATCACCAACGGGACGGTCTGCGACTTCATGGTCACCCAGTGCATCACCAATCCCGAAGAGAAGAAATACAACAGCTTCAGCCTGATCGTCATCCCCGCCGACGCCAAGGGCATTACCCGAAACAAGATCCACGGCAAGATGGGCATCCGTGCCTCCGACACGGCGGAGATCGCCTTCGAGGACGTCCGGGTCCCCCAGGCCAACCTTGTGGGTAAGGAAGGCAAAGGCTTCTATCAACTCATGCACTTCTTCGACACTACCCGCATCATGGTCGCCGCCCAGGGACTGGGGCTCGCCGAGGCGTGCTTAGAGACGTCCGTGAAATACTGTAAGGAACGGACGGCTTTCGGGACGGCCCTGGGTAATTACCAGCTCACCCAGAAGAAGCTCACCGAGATGGCCATCATGATCGAGGCCCTCCGGGGACTCGTTTACAAGTCCGGCTGGCTCGTGGACAACGGCACCCCCGATTTCACCCTGGCGGCCATGGCAAAGTTCTACAGCGGCCAGACGGCGGTCTTCTGCGCCAACAACGCCGTCGAACTCCACGGCGGCTACGGCTACATCGACGAATACTCGGTCCAGAAATGGTACCGCGACGCCAAGATTCTCGAGCTCTACGAGGGGACCAAGGAAGCGGAAATCATGACTGTCGGCCGCTACCTGATGTCGAAATAAGGTTAACTATTAGCGATCCACGCCCTGCGGCGCTTTATCGTTAAATAACTTCGTGGAAGTTACTAAATGAATATCAAAACCTCCCCCTGTTCCCTTCCCTGCAAGGGGAGGGAACAGGGGGAGGAACGGAACGGGAGCCCTCCGGGAGGACGATCCGATCGGAAAGATCACCGGGTTTAAAGCTTGGCAGCACCAGTGCGTGGCCATGTAAGGGGACGCCATTAAATGGTGTCCCAGCCCGCAGGGATCGAAATGCGTCCCCGGAAGAAAGGAAATAACTAACTGTTCGTAAAAGGATTGCCATGCCAAGAGCCTGGCAACGGAAGGAGGGGAATTTATGGCAGCAAACTGGTCACCGCTGACGGAAGAAGACAAGACCCGTTACAAAGTTATTAATAAGGAAAATCTCGAATTTTTGATGAATCGCTATAATAAGGTGAACCGCTGGGTCATCGCCGACATGATCCGCCGGAGCGCATATCATTACCCGGACAAACCGGCCCTGATCTACGGGGACAAGACCCTGACCTACGCCGAGCTGGAAAGGGAATGCAACCGGACAGCCAATGCCCTGACAGCCCTGGGAGTACAAAAATACGACCGGGTCTCCATCCTGGCCCACAACACGATCCACCATGTCCTCACCTGGATCGGTTGCGCGAAGATCGGCGCGATCTATCTGGCCATCAACTATCTACTCCGGGGTAAGGACATTTCCTATTGCATCAACCATTCGGAAAGCAAGGTATTCATCGTCGAAGACGCCCTCTTCGATCTCGTAAAGGACGTCATGGACGACATGCCGACGGTAAAGACCTTCATCTGGTCCGACCAGGTGGCGGGACAGCCCCCGGCGAGCGACCTTTTCCAGAGTTTTGACGCCTGGTACGGCAAATATCCCGACACGGAGCCCGACGTGATTCTGCACATTGAGGACCCCTGCCAGATGACCTACACCAGCGGCACGGAATCCCTTCCCAAGGGGGTCATCATCAGCAACCAGGCCCTCATGGCCCAGTACATGGGAACCATCGTAGACGGCCAGTACGACGAGGACGACATCAACGTCAACGCCCTGCCCATGTATCACTGCGCCCAGCGGGACGTCTTCCTGAACCCCATCTTCTGGGTGGGGGGGACGAATATCCTGATGATGCCCGACATCGCTCAGATCCTGAAGAATATCGCCGCCTATAAGGCCACGATGTTCTTTGCCCCCCCGACGGTCTGGATCGGGATGCTCCGCCACCCGGAGTTTGCGAAACAAGACCTTTCGACCTTGAAGAAGGCTTACTACGGGGCCTCAATCATGCCCGTGGAGATCCTCAAGGAGATGATGGAGCGCCTCCCCGGCGTAAAGATTTACAACTATTACGGCCAGACGGAACTGGCGCCGTACCATACGATCCTTAAGGCCAAGGATGCCCTCACCAAGCTTGGTTCGGCGGGAATGGGAGGCCTGAACATGGAGAGCCGCCTTGAGGACGACGATGGCAAGCCCGTCCTCGTACCGGACATCCCCGGCGAGATCTGCGCGAAGGGCGCCCATGCCCTGATGATGTATTTCAAGGAGCCGGAGAAGACGGACGAGGCCATGAAGGGCGGCTGGTTCCACTCCGGGGACATCGGCGTCATGGATGGGGACCGCTATATCACCGTGGCGGACCGGAAAAAGGATATGATCAAGACAGGCGGGGAAAACGTCCCGACCCGAGAAGTGGAAGAGGCAATCTATCTGGACAAGCGGGTCCAGGAGGTGGCGGTAATCGGCCTGCCCGATCCCAAGTGGGTGGAAATCGTAGCGGCCGTGGTGGTCCTCAAACCGGGAGAAACGATGACGGAAAAGGAACTCATCGCCCACTGCCGCAATGAGCTGGCGGCGTTCAAGTGCCCCAAACGGGTCATCTTCGTGGACGCCCTCCCCAAGACACCGACCGGAAAAATCCTGAAGCGGGAGATGCGGGTTCAGTACAAGTAATTAAGAACAAAGATAAAAGGAGGTTTTCTCATTATGAAAGACGTATTTATTGTCAGTGCGGTAAGAACCCCTGTAGGCAGGCAGAATGGGTATCTGCGCAATTGGACGGCCCCCGAACTTCTGGGAGCGGTGCTGGACGAGGCGGTCGGCAGGATTGATCTTGATCCCGCCATCATCGAGGATGTCATCGCCGGTTGTGTTTATCAGGTTGGTGAACAGGGTTTTGATATCGGGAGGATGGGGGTTCTGGCTTCAAAGTATCCCATCGAGGTTCCGGGGATTTCTTTGAATCGCCAGTGCGGGAGCAGCCTTTCGGCGATCCAGATCGCCGCCGGGATGATCGCGTCGGGAACGATGGATACCGTGGTCGCCTGCGGGTGCGAGTTCATGTCGCGCTATGGGATGTTCACCGATCTTAACGGGACGCTCTACACGGGAAAGCCCATGGGCAATCCCTTTGGGAAGTTTTACACCGACAAATACGGCCCGGCGGACCAGATTGCCGGTGCCCAGATGATCGCCGACCAGTGGGGAATCACGCGCGAACAGTGCCATGAATTCGCGATTGCCAGTCATCAGAAGGCGCACGAGGCCACAATCAAAGGACATTTCAAACGAGAAATCCTGCCGATGAAGGGCCTTGATAAGGACGGCAACGAGATCGTGCGGGACACGGATGAACCCATCCGGCCCCAGACGAGCCACGAGTCTCTCAACGCCCTCAAGGTCCTGCCGAACACCCAATGGATTACGGCGGGGATATCGAGCACCCTCACCGATGGTTCCTCTGCGGTTATCGTCATGAGTGAAGCGAAAGTCAGAGAATTAAACTTGCCCCCCCTCGCCCGCATCGTCGCCTCCGCCGTCGTCGGATCGGACCCGAAACTGATGCTGACCGGACCCATTTATGCAACCCCCAAGGTTCTGCAGAAGGCCGGTTTGACCATGGCCGACCTTGACATTTACGAGATCAACGAGGCATTTGCCCCCATTCCGCTGGCTTGGCTCAAGGAGCTCCAGGCGGACGAGAGCAAGCTGAACGTAAACGGCGGCGCCCTGGCCCTCGGCCATCCCGTCGGCAATTCCGGCTGTCGTCTTTCCGTGACGGCCATTTACGAGCTCCAACGGCGGAAAGCCCGCTATGGTCTGGTTTCGCTTTGCACCGGCGGCGGTATGGCGCCCGCGACCATCTTCGAAAGGGTCTGAGTTAAAATTTACAAAGAGCATTTATTAACGGAGGTATTTTTATGAGCAAGGTATTTCAATTGAAAGTGGAAGAGGGAATCGGCGTGGTGACCTTCAATGTGGAGGGCGACGCCATGAACACCTGGACGGAGGCGGCCTTTACGAGTTTTGACGAGCTTATGGGGGAACTGGAGAAAGAGAAAGCCCTGAAAGGAATCATCTTTATCTCCGGGAAGCCGGATAATTTCTTTGCCGGGGCGAATCTCAAGATGATCGCCGATATCGAGACGCCGTCAGAGGTGCGCGGGGTCCTGGAACTCTTTCACGGCGCGTTCCGGAAGCTAAAAGACCTGAATCTGCCCATTCTTGCTGCCATTCACGGTCACTGTCTTGGCGGCGGCCTGGAGTTCGCCCTGGCCTGCACAGCCCGCATCGCCAAGGAGGGGAAGACGACCCTCATCGGCCTCCCCGAATGCAACGTCGGCCTCTTTCCCGGCGGCGGCGGCACGCAGCGCCTGCCCCGGCTGATCGGTTATCCCGCCATCGAGCTGATCCTGAAAGGGACCATGCTGCCGGCGGCGAAGGCCTTTGAATTGGGTATCGTCGACTGTCTCATTCCTGTGGACGCCGATCTTTTGGGGGCGGCCAAGGCTTTTATCGGGGAGATGATTGCGGGAACGGTTGATCTGAAGAGGCCGGAACATGATTTTTCCAAGCTGGACGAGATCGCCGAGCTGGCCTGTCAGGGAGTTCTCAAGGCGACCCGGGGGCGCGCCCTGCCTGCCCCTATGCTGGCCCTTAAATCGATCCAGGACGGGCTGAAGGTTTCCTTAGCGGAAGGACTGGAGATCGAGAAGGCGAACTTCGTGGAAGTCGTCATGGCCAAGGAGTCCAAGGGGAGCATCAACACTTTCTTTATCAAGACCTTGACAGACAAGCCGAAGGCGATGATGACCAAAGGCTTTGTACCGAAACCCCTGAAGAAAGCCGCCGTCCTCGGATTCGGGACGATGGGCCGGGGAATCGTCATCGATATCATCCGGAACATGCAGGTCCCCGTGGTAGTCAAGGACATCCCCGAGGCCCTGGAGCCGGGGATGGCATTCGTCCGGAAGATCCTCGACGGGATGGCGGAGAAGAAACGCCTCAAAGGGGCCGTCGACGATTACATGAAGCTCATCACCAACACCACGGAGTACGGGGCGGAGTTCAAGGACGTGGACATCGTCGTCGAGGCGGTCTTCGAGGATCTGAAGATCAAGCAGCAGGTTTATCAGGAGCTCTGCCAAGTGATCCCCGGGGATTGCCTCGTGGCGAGCAACACTTCTTCCCTGTCCATCAAATCCATGGCCGGCCTGCTGACCAATCCGGAGCGCTTCGGGGGCCTCCATTTCTTCTCCCCTGTCTGGATCATGCAACTCGTCGAGGTCATCCGGGGGGAGCAGACGAGTCAGGAGACCGTGGACAACCTCCTGAACTTTGCCGCCGCCATCAAGAAACGCCCCATCGTCTGCCGGGATAACGCGGGCTTTGTGGTGAACGCCCTCCTGTTCCCCATGCTCCTCGAGACGTTCAAGTACATCGAGGAGGGTAACGCCATCCAAAAGGTCGACCGGGCCATGACGTCCTTCGGCATGCCCGTTGGCCCCATCCGCCTGACCGATGAGGTCGGCATTGACGTAGTTTACAAGATCTTCAAGGGCATGGAGATTCGCCAGGAGACCTTGTACAGTGTTGTTGAGGCGGGACGCATGGGCCTGAAAAAATCGGGGAAAGGCTTCTTCCTGAAAGATGGGAGCGTCGACCCGGAGGTCCTGCCTCTCATCGCCAAAAAAGGTGTCAACGAACTGACCATGGAGCAGATCCAGGAAGGCCTGCTCGAGGCGATGGTCAAAACAGGCAAGGATCTCCTGGATAGAAAGATCGTTGAGGACGTACGGATGATCGACGTCGGCATGGTCTGGGGCGTCGGATTCCCGGCGGACAAAGGGGGTCCCATGAAGTGGGCGGACCTCATCGGTATGAGCGGGCGCCTGTTTGGGAAAAATTTCTATTAATTATAGCGGCATTGCAAAAAGCCTTCATTCCAGCGCCGACGGTAATCCGGGGATCACGATAGCGATCCCCGGATTACTGATTGAGTCCGGAATGACAGCGAGCATGTATAGGTAATTTTTACTAAGGGATCGCACGGGGAATATTATTTTACTCATCGAGAGAGGAGGGATGGCAAGCACAGACAAAACGAAACAAGCGGTCATTCGGAACTTGTATGAAGATTCTTGTAACCACTCAACTAAAAATAAGGAGGTTTATATGGCTCAAGAACACACTTTTGCATCACCGGGTCCCGCAGGGTTGGCCGCCCTAGCCGTTGCATGCTTTGGTTTTGCTCCGGTATTTCTCGGACTGATTGATCCATCCGGACTACCGCTTTTAGCCGCCTGGCTAATCGGCGGATTTGTTGTACAGATTGTCGTTGCCATAATGGAGCTGAAAGACCACAATATTACCGGCGGGAATGTGTTTCTCTTCTTTTGCGCCTTCTTTATGCTGGCATCTGCCATCAGTGCATTTGCAAAATGGTATATGATTAGTTTCATGTTCGGTCCCAAAGCCGCCAAAGCTGCTTTGGATGCTGCTGCGGCCGTTGCGGGCATTAAGCCCGATATGTTGACGCCCGATCAGGTTAAAGCGGCTATGGCAGGCGTACCTGCCGCTGTCGGCGCCATGATGCAGAAGGCCGTTTATATTGAGGGATGGATGTGGATGGCCGGTGCCAGCTTCCTCACGGTAATGACCCCGGCCTATGCGAGAGGCAGTTCTTTGTTCTTTTTCAATGTTGTTCTTGTCGACGTGATCCTGTGGCTCATCGTCGGCGCTGATACGGGCTGGTTCACCATCGGTAGCGTCAAGATGACCAAAACAATCATCGGTTACGCTTTGATCGCCGTCGGGTGGATTGGTATTTATTATGCGGGCGCCATTTGCTGCAATACGGCTTATGGCAAACCGGTATTCCCGGTACCCGGCCCTCTCATCAAACCATGATAAATAATATGTTTCATAGTGATTATTAATATTTTAGATTAATATGTTCGAGGGTCCAACTGCCCTCCTGCCCCCATGCTCTTGGATGAATAACGAAGGGGCGGCCTGCTAAGCCGCCCCTTTAAATTTTGATCACCAGATGTTCAACTTGTTACCATGACGATGGAAAGAAGAAACGGTCAAATTATCAAGCCCGTCAGGGTTCGAAGCAGTGTTTCCCCATCGTTGCGGGCGGGGGCAGGGGATAGTTGCCCGTATAGCAGGCCAGGCAGAACGATTCATGGCTTATTCTCGTAGCTTCCACCATTCCCTCCAGGGATAGGTAATACAGGGAGTCGAGGCCGATGAATTTGCCGATGGCGTCAACTTCTCCCTTCTGGGCGGCAATTAGCTCTCCTTTCGCGGAGAAATCGATGCCGTAGGGGCAGGGATGGCGGGTGGGGGGGCAACTGATGACCATGTGGATTTCTTTAACCCCGTTATTCCTCAGGTTACGGACGCGGTTACGGCTGGTGGTGCCGCGGATGATGGAGTCTTCCACGATGAGGACCCTTTTCCCCTCCAGGAGGGGCCGGACGGGATTGAGCTTTACCCGGACGCCGAAATCGCGAACGGGCTGGGTAGGTTGAATAAAGGTTCTCCCCACGTAATGATTCCTGATCATTCCCATTTCAAAAGGAATACCACTCTCCTCGGCATAACCCAGGGCGGCGTAATTGCCCGAATCGGGGAATGGCATGACGAGATCGACGTCGGGCTGGTACTCCTTTGCCAGGCGGTGGCCGAGGCGCTTCCGGCAGAGATAGACGTTCTGGCCGAAGATCTGACTGTCGGGCCGGGCGAAGTAGATCAACTCGAAGATGCAGTGGGTGTGCTTGAGTTCCGGGAAAGGGGTAAGGCTGCGGACGCCGGTATCATCGATAATCACGATCTCCCCGGGTTTGATGTCCCGGATGTAGGTTGCCCCCACGAGGTCAAAGGCGCAGGTTTCCGATGCGACCACCCAGCCGCCGTTGATCTGCCCCAGACATAGTGGCCTGAACCCCCGGGGGTCCCGGGCCGCGATGATCCGGTTGCGGGTCATCATGACAAGGCTGTAGGCCCCTTCGATTTGGGACAGGGCGCTGACCAGAGCCTCCTCGAACCCATTCCGTAAATGGGCGGCCATGAGATGGACGATGACCTCCGTGTCCATGGTGGATTGGAAGATGGAGCCCCGGTCTTCCAGGGTCGTGCGCAGATACTGGGTATTGGTCAGGTTGCCGTTGTGACCGATGGCGTAATATTCCTCGCCGTGATGGGCGATGAAGGGCTGGGCGTTGGCAAGTACCGATGACCCTGTCGTCGAGTAACGGACATGACCGATGGCCAGATGGCCTTTGAGCTTGGCCAGGTTGTCTTCCCGAAAAACCTCGGAGACGAGGCCCATCGCTTTGTGGGACCAGATATCGCAACCGTCCGCCGAAACGATCCCCGCGCTTTCCTGCCCCCGGTGCTGAAGGGCGAAGAGGCCGAAAAAGCTCAGCCGGGCCGCTTCCGGATGCCCATAAACGGCAAAAACGCCGCATTCCTCCCGGGGTCTGCCTGTTTCCGCATTATCCATTTTTTATCACCTGAAAATACACGCACCAATTATCGACTATATTTGCCGCCAAACAGCTCATTTCCGGAACCCCATCCCCACTCTAACCCTCCCCTTCAAGGGGAGGACAGCTTTCATGTGGTAGTTATTAATAACAAATTATCTGTAAAGGCTACCTGAGCGTCGCTTGTGTCAAGTATTTACAGAGATCTGGTCTTTATAGTAATCCTGAAGAGGCGACACTTCCCAATCCTCTTTCTTCAGGGCGGCAATGGCTTCGCTCATCGCCTTGGCCCCGGCGAGGGTGGTGGTGTAAGGCACATTATAGATCAGGGCGCCCCGCCGGATATTGTAACCGTCGTAGGAAGATTTCCGTCCGACGCTGGTATTGATCATCAACTGGATTTCCCCGTTTTTGATGTAGTCGAGGACGTGGGGACGGCCCTCGGAAAGCTTGTTTATGGCCTTGATCGTGACTCCGAAATTATTCAGGAAGGCGGCGGTGCCCCTGGTGCCGACGAGTTGAAATCCCATGTCCTGGAAAGCCCGGGCGATGGGGACGGTCCTTTCCTTGTGAATGTCGTGGACGCTTATATAGACCTGCCCCGCCAGGGGAAGCCGGAAGCCGGCGGCGAGCTGGGATTTGGCGTAGGCCATGCCGAAAGAGGCGTCGATACCCATGACCTCCCCGGTGGATTTCATCTCCGGTCCCAGGAGGACATCGACGTTGGGGAAGCGGTTGAAGGGGAAAACGGCTTCTTTCACAGCGATATGTTTTGGCCAGATGGTTTTCGTAAAGCCGAGTTCTTGCAGTGATTTCCCCAACATCACCTTTGTTGCGAGCTTGGCCAGGGGAACGCCGATCGCCTTGCTGACGAAGGGGACGGTTCGGGAGGCCCGGGGATTGACTTCCAGGATATAAAGATTGCCATCCTTGATAGCATACTGGATATTCATGAGACCTACCACGCCCATTTCGGCGGCGATCTTTTTCGTTTGTTTTTCAATGAGGGTGATCATCTCCGGCGCTAAGGTCATGGGGGGCAGGATGCAGGCGCTGTCACCCGAATGGATTCCCGCCGCTTCGATATGTTCCATGACGCCGCAGACGACGGTTTCGTGCCCGTCGCTCAGGGCGTCCACGTCCACTTCGATGGCGTCCTCGAGAAACTGATCAATAAGAATGGGGTGGCCGGGGGAGACGAGGAGGGCCCGTTCCATGAACGAACGGAGGGTCTTTTCATCATAGACGATCTCCATGGACCGGCCGCCCAGAACGTAGGAAGGGCGGACAACCACGGGGTAGCCGATTATGGCCGCGGCCCGGACGGCCTCTTCCGTGTTCATGGCCGTGTCATTGACCGGTTGCTTGAGGTCCAGGAGATCGACGATTTCCTGAAAGCGTTTCCGGTCTTCCGCCCGGTCGATGGCGTCCGGCGATGTACCCAGGATCTTTGCCCCTGCCGCTTCCAGCCCCTTGGCGAGATTAAGGGGGGTCTGGCCGCCGAACTGGACGATGACCCCGAGGGGCTTTTCCCGGTCGAGGATATGCAGGACATCCTCCAGGGTGAGGGGTTCAAAGAACAGCTTGTCCGAGGTGTCGTAATCGGTGCTCACCGTCTCGGGATTCGAGTTGACCATAATGCTCTCGACGCCCTCTTCCCTCAAGGCAAAGGAGGCGTGGACGCAGCAGTAGTCGAATTCGATGCCCTGGCCGATCCGGTTGGGCCCCCCGCCCAGGATGACTACCTTCGGGCGGTCGGACGGACGGGCCTCATCTTCCGACTCATAGGTGGAATAGTAATAGGGGGTATAGGCCTCAAATTCGGCGGCGCAGGTGTCGACGAGCTTGTAGACCGGCAGAATCCCCTTCTCGAAGCGGTATTGGCGGATGGTCTGTTCTTCCGCTCCCCATAACTCGGCTATGCGCCGGTCCGAAAAGCCCATCTGTTTTGCCGCCCGCAGGAGAGCTTCGGTGGAAACCGCCGGGGAGGAGATGACAATTTCTCCTCCGGCCTTGTCTGACCGTGACTGATCGTTGCCGGATTCCGGCCCAGGAATCTCATCCCTGGTCGCAAAGGGATTTCCGGCGGCGGCGAACAAAGCGAGCTCCTTTTCCGCCGTGACTATTTCTTCTATCTGGTAGAGAAACCAGGGATCGATCTTCGTCAAATCGTAAATTTCATCTATCATCAGGCCGTGGGCGAGGGCCGCGGCGACATAAAAGAGGCGCAGGGAATTAGGCGTCCGCAGCTTCGGGGCGAAGAATTCCCGGGGATTCGGGATTAATTCCGGCATCTTTTCAAGGAGGGAGAAGCGGCCGATCTCGAGCGAGCGGATCGCCTTCTGTAGGGATTCCTTGAAGGTCCGGCCGATGGCCATGGTTTCGCCGACGGACTTCATGGACGTTGTCAGAAAATCCTCCGTTTCGGGAAATTTTTCAAAAGTCCAGCGGGGAATCTTGGTGACGACGTAGTCAATCGTCGGCTCGAAGGAGGCCATAGTTTCTTTGGTAATATCATTGGGTATTTCGTCCAGGGTGTAACCAACGGCCAATTTGGCGGCGATTTTGGCGATGGGGAAACCGGTGGCCTTCGAGGCGAGGGCGGAGGAGCGGGAAACGCGGGGATTCATCTCGATGACGATCATTTCTCCCGTTTCGGGGTGGATGGCGAACTGGACATTGGAACCTCCCGTCTCCACGCCGATTTCCCGCATAATCGCTATTGCTGCGTCCCGCATGTGCTGGTATTCCCGATCCGTCAGGGTCTGGGCCGGGGCGACGGTGATGGACTCCCCGGTATGAATGCCCATGGGATCGAGGTTCTCGATGGAGCAGATGATGACGACATTGTCCGCCTTGTCCCGCATGACCTCCAGCTCGTATTCCTTCCAGCCCAGGGCCGATTCTTCGAGCATGATCTCGTGAATCAAGCTGGCGTCAATGCCTGCCTTGGCGATGTCCGCCAATTCTTCCCGGTTGTAGGCCACGCCGCTCCCGGTTCCCCCCAATGTGAAAGAAGGGCGGATAATGATGGGAAAGCCGATTTCGGAGGCGATCCTAAAGACGTCATCCATATTTTTGGCAAAGCCGCTCCGGGGGACCCGGAGACCGATTTTCTCCATGGCGGCGCGGAATTTCTCCCGATCCTCCGCCTTGTGGATGACCTCCAGGGAGGCGCCGATCATCTCGACGCCGTATTTTGCCAGGGTGCCGTTTTCCGCCACGGCCACGGCGGTGTTCAGGCCCGTCTGTCCGCCCAGTGTGGGCAGGAGGGCGTCGGGACGCTCCTTGGCGATGATTTTGGCCACGGCCTCCGGCGTGATCGGTTCCACATAGGTCCGATCCGCCGTTTCCGGGTCCGTCATAATCGTCGCCGGATTGCTGTTGATGAGGACGACCTCGTAGCCTTCCTCTTTCAGGGCCTTGCAGGCCTGGGTTCCCGAATAATCGAATTCGCAGGCCTGGCTGATAATGATGGGCCCGGAGCCGATGATCAGGATCTTTTTTATGTCCGTTCTTTTGGGCATGTTACTCCCATTCAATGGTTGACGGTGGTTTGGAACTGATGTCGTAAACGACGCGGTTGACGCCTCGCACCTCGTTGATGATCCGGTTCGATATTTTTGCGAGCAACTCATGGGGGATTCTCGCCCAGTCCGCCGTCATGGCGTCATCGCTCGTCACGGCCCGGATGGCCAGGATATTTTCGTAGGTCCGCTGGTCCCCCATGATGCCGACGCTCTTGATGGGGAGCAGCACGGCGAAGGATTGCCACAGTTTGCCGTAGAAGCCTGCCGCCCTGATCTCATCGAGGAGGACGAAGTCGGCCTTTTTCAGGATCGTGAGCCGTTTCTCCGTCACCTCGCCGATGATCCGGATGGCCAATCCCGGGCCGGGGAAGGGCTGGCGCCAGACCATCTCGTCGGGAAGTCCCAGCTCCTTTCCCAGGAGGCGCACCTCGTCCTTGAAGAGGTGTTTCAGCGGTTCCACAAGTTTCAGCTTCATCTTTTTCGGAAGGCCGCCGACGTTGTGATGGGACTTGATCACGGCGCTGGGGCCGCCGAAGGTGGATCGGGATTCAATGATATCAGGGTAGAGGGTTCCCTGAGCTAAATACTCGACACCCTTGATCTTCTTTGCTTCTTCATCGAAAATCTCAATAAAGGTTCTGCCGATGATCTTGCGCTTCTTTTCCGGATTTTCGACCCCCCGCAAACGGTCCAAAAAGATTTTTCTGGCCCGGACGAACCGCAGTTTCATGCGGAAATGCTTCCGGAAGACTTCCTGAACCTTTTCCGCCTCACCCTGCCTGAGGACGCCGTTATCTACAAATACACAGGTCAACTGGTCCCCCATGGCCCGATGGATCAGGACGGCGGCGACGGAGGAATCGACGCCCCCGCTGAGTCCCAGAATAACCTTGCCGTTGCCGACCTGGGAGTGGATTTCGTCAATCGCTTCCCGGGCGAAGGATTTCATGGTCCACTTCTCCTGACACCGGCAGACGGCAAAGAGGAAGTTGCCCAGGATTTTCTTCCCTTCCGGGGTGTGGACTACCTCGGGGTGGAACTGAAGACCATAGAATCGCCGCTTCCCATCCTCGGCGGCGGCCACGGGGGTATTCGGCGTCGAAGCGGTGATCTTGAATCCTTTCGGTAGCTTGCCAATTGTATCACCGTGACTCATCCAGCATTTCGTGGTCGGTTCGATGTCCTTAAATATGCCTTCCTGCCTGATTATCTGGAGCTCCGCAAATCCGTATTCCCGTTTTGCCGCGGCGATGACGTCGCCCCCGAGGGTATGGACCATGAACTGGAGACCGTAACAGATGCCCAGGACCGGGATGCCCAGGGTGAAAATACCGGCATCGACTCGGGGACTGTTCTTTTCGTAAATGCTGGCGGGGCCGCCGGACAGGATGATCCCCTCGGGTTTCATGTCTCTGATTGTCTCCAGGGAAATATCCGGGGGCTCAATCTGGCAATAGACATGGTGCTCCCGAACCCGCCGGGCGATAAGCTGGTTATACTGGGAACCGAAATCGATAATCAGGATCATAGTGCTGCTCCTTTCACATCTTCAATCTTGACGGCTTCGTAAAAAGCCCGGATGCTGCGTTGCGCTCCATCCCCCGTCACTGCGGCGTACGCTAAGTACGCCTTCATTCCTCAGGATTGGCGCGCCTTGCCTGCGGATCTTTTTACAAAGCCGTCGACTATAACCAGAATCTCCTCTTCCTCAACAAGGCTCAGGGTAAGGATGGGTTTTTGTCCATCATTTCCGCAAACCGGTCGAAGAGATAGGCGGCGTCATGAGGACCGGGGGCCGCTTCCGGGTGGTATTGAACGCTGAAAGCCATCAAGTCCGGATAGAATAGCCCTTCCGAAGTCCGGTCATTGAGGTTCTCGTGGGTCTCCTCACGGCAACCGGTAACGGAAGCGGGAATGACGACAAATCCATGATTTTGTGAAGTGATTTCAATCTTCCCCGTCCGCTCCTGCCTTACCGGCTGGTTGATGCCATGATGGCCGAATTTCAGTTTTTCCGTTTTCCCACCGGCGGCTTGTCCGAGGATCTGGTGCCCCAGGCAGATGCCGAAGACCGGAACTTTTCCCAGGACAAAGGCTGCCGCCGCCACCAGGTAGGGTAGAGCCGCCGGATCTCCCGGGCCATTGGAAAAGAGGACCCCGTCGGGTCGCCAGGCAAGGATGTCCTCCCCGGTCGCCGTTGCCGGCAGGACGATGACCTGACATCCCCGTGCCTCCAGATGGCGGAGGATGTTGTATTTGACGCCGCAGTCGATGACGGCGACACGCCGTTCAGTTTGTTGCGGCCGGCGGCTTTTGAGTTCCGTCAGGAGTTCCTGACGACTTCCTTCTTTCCAAAGATAAGGCGTCTGACAGGCGACCTCCTTGACCAGATCCCGGCCGACGAGCCCGGGATAGGCCCGGACCTTCTTGATCAATCTGTCGATATCCGTTGTTTCCGTGGACAGAATCCCTTTCATGGCCCCGGTAAGACGGAGACGGCGGGTCAGGGCCCGGGTGTCGAGACCTTCGACGCCCAACTTCCCGTGTGCTTCCAGGAACGCCTGCAGGGTTTGCCGGGATTGCCAGTTGCTGGGCCGGGAATGGTACTCCTTGACGATGAATCCTTCCAGATAGATCCCGTCTGATTCCATATCTTCGGGATTGATGCCGTAATTGCCCACGAGGGGATAGGTCATGGTCACGATCTGCCCCTTATAGGAGGGATCGGTGATGACCTCCTGATAGCCGGTCATGCCCGTATTGAAGACTACTTCGCCGCAGACCTCGCCGGCGCCGGCAAAGGCGTGTCCAGGAAAGACGCTCCCGTCTTCCAGAACGAGAATAGCTGGTGGCTGCTGCCGCAAGAGCGACATAATAAACCCTCAATTTTTATATGATTTATAATCGCCAATCATGAAGAAAACACGAAGGCGAGAAGGTGAAATCATTCAAGCCTGATTTCACCTTTCCCGCCGTCTAATAACTTATCCATTTTCAATTGTCCATCTTTTTAGGACGGACGGATATCGTCTGCCGATGGTAAATGTTTTTAAACCTTGTCAAGACAGCTGCCGGTCAGCTTATAAAGAGCATCTCCCAGAACTTCGGCAGGGGCCACAATTCGTCGTCCACCAGGCCTTCCAACTCGTCGACGCAATCGCGAAGTTCATTCATTTTGGTCTTGACCTTGCTGCAGAGCATTTCCGCTTTTTTCTGTTCGTCGTGGATAGCGGCTCCTTTCTCGATCCCGGCCAGAACATCCTTATTGGCACCATAGATTTTGTTCACCAGTTCGACGATCCTCTTTAACAGTTCCTGTTGAGCGGTAAGATCGGCGGACTTGCCAAGGGCTTCCCTGGCGCCGATGATCGCTTTCGCGAGCCCCTTCTGATAGGCTGTTGCCGCCGGGATGACCTGGCTCAGACAGATGTTGTTCAGACATTTGACCTCTATTTCCATATCCTTGATATATCTTTCTACGTGGATCAGATAGCGCGACTTGAGTTCCACGTTGGAAAGAACCCGGTATTTATCAAATAAATCGAGAGCTTTCTTGGTTATCAGGGCCTTTAAGGCAACCGGTGTGGTCTTGTTATTGGGGAGACCCCTCTTGGCCGCTTCCTTTTCCCAGGCCGCGGTGTAGTTGTCGCCGTTGAACAATACAGGCTTGATTTCTTTCAACTCTTTTTTGATCACCGTGAGGACGCATTGGTTGATGTTGATGTTTTTACCGCACTGGTCCTTGATCTTTTCAGCCAGATAATCGAGGCTCTCCGCGACAATCGTATTGAGAACCGCAGCGGGAAAGGAAATGGACTGGGCGGACCCTACGGCCCGGAATTCAAATTTATTCCCCGTAAAGGCAAAGGGCGACGTCCGGTTCCGGTCGGTGCTGTCCTTACTGACGACGGGCAGCGAGGCAATGCCGAGGTTGATGATCTCGCTGTCCGTCGCTTCGGTTACCTTGCCGCTTTCGATATCGGCGAGAATCTTGCTTAACTGGTCGCCGAGGAAGACGGAGATGATGGCCGGCGGCGCTTCATTGGCCCCGAGGCGGTGGTCGTTGGCGTAGGACCCTACGGAGGCCCGCAGGATGTCGGCATGTTTGTAAACGGCGCGGATAGTGGCGATGAGAAAGATCAGGAACTGGATATTGTCGTGGGGCGTTTTGCCGGGATTCAGCAGGTTATTGCCCTTGTTGTCCGACATGGACCAGTTCAGATGCTTGCCTGAGCCGTTGATCCCGGCGAAGGGCTTTTCGTGGAGGAGGCAGGCCAATTTATGCTTCTTTGCCACCGCCTGCATCGTATCCATGACGATCTGGTTATGATCGACAGCCAGATTTGCCTCTTCAAAGACCGGGGCCAGTTCGAACTGGCTGGGGGCTACCTCGTTGTGCCTGGTCTTGGCGGGAACGCCCAGTTTAAAGAGTTCCTCTTCCATGTCGTGCATGTACGAAGAGATCCTCTCTTTGATGCTGCCGAAATACTGGTCCTCAAGTTCCTGCCCTTTCGCGGGCGGGGCGCCGACGACGGCCCTTCCGCCGAGGACCAGATCCGGACGTTTATAAAAGTAATCCGCATCGATGAGGAAGTACTCCTGCTCCGGTCCCAGGGTCGCATAAACGCCCTTTACGTCTTCGTTTCCGAGCAGTTTCATTATATTCAGGGCGCTTTTGCTGACCACTCGATTTGACCTGAGGAGGGGGGTCTTCTTGTCGAGGGCCTCCCCGGTGTAGGAAAAAAAGGCCGTCGGTATGCACAGGGTGGTCGAGATGCCGTTCCGCCGGATGAAGGCGGGGGATGACATGTCCCAGGCCGTATAGCCCCGGGCTTCGAAGGTGGCCCGGATGCCGCCGCTCGGGAAGCTCGAGGCGTCCGGTTCACCCTGGACAAGCTGTTTGCCGGAGAACCGTTCCATGACGGAGCCGACCCCGGTAACATCGACGAAGGCATCGTGCTTCTCCGCAGTGATGCCCGTCATGGGCTGGAACCAGTGGGCGAAGTGGGTGGCGCCCTTTTCGAGAGCCCATTCCTTCATTGCATGGGCCACGATGTTGGCGGTTTCGATATCGAGGATGGTTCCTTCGTGGATGGCATCGATGATCCTGCTATAGGTATCCCCGGGAAGCTTGATCTTCATCATGTTGATGTTGAAGGTGTCTTCTCCGTAGTATTTCGATACGGGGACAAACTTTTCTTTTTCCACCGTATAGTTTCTTTCGGCGGCGATAATCGGGCATGTCTTTTTCATAATTCCTCCCTATAAATTTTCATAATATCTTTATTTTTAATCAATTGGCGTATTTTCAACCAGTTCCCATATTCCGCAGGGGCAGGCGGCGGCGCAGAATCCGCAACCGATGCACTTTTCCCCGTCCACGATATATTCATAGGCGTCCCCGGTAAGCTGGCGCCGGGAGATGGCATTACCCGGACAGAGGGTCTCGCAGAGGCCGCAGTCCCGGCAGGAGCCGCAGGAGGCGCACTGGCTTGAACAAGAGTTCAGATCCCCTGCCGGGTTGATCCGGGGGTCGTAATACTCCAGATGGATCCGCGCCGGTTCCATGGCGGGCAGGTTGTCGAAGGAGTCCTCCCGCCCCCGCAGTATCCCGTCAATTGTCCGGGCGGCAATCCTGCCGGCGCCGATGGCCTCCGTCAGCAGACCGAGGCGGACGGCGTCGCCGATGGCGAAAACCTGGGGATCGCTCGTCTGGTAACGGTCGTTGACGGCGATGAATCCCCTCTCAAGGAGAACTTCCTCGGGGAGGAAGGTCAAATCGGGGGCGTCGCCGACGGCCATGATGACCGTGTCGGCGGGAAGCAGTGTTCCGTCCGTCAGCTCCACGCCCTTAGCCGTAACGGCCTGCGTGAATTTCGGCCAGAGGAATTTGGCCCCGGCGGCCTCGGCGTGCTTTCTTTCCACCCCGAAAGAGGCCGGCTCCTGGATGTCGATCAGGGTAATCTCCTTGGCCCCCAGGCGCGCCGCTTCCGCGGCGGCGTCGCAACCGACGTTGCCGGCCCCGATGATGACGACCTTTTCCCCGACCTGAACCTGATTGATCTTGCTCAACCGGAGGAAATCCAGGGCCGCCGTAACCCGTTCATGGCCCGGTACGGGGATCAGGCGAGGCTTTTGAGCCCCCGCCGCAACGACCACCATGTCGTGCTTCCCTTTGATCTTCTGGAAATCTTTTTTCGAGAGGGGCTTCTTCAGCAGGACATTGCTGATCTGCTCCTGGACCCGCTGCAGTTCATGGTCGACAATCTCATCGGGGATGCGGCTCCGGGGGATCGTGGCGGTGATCTTTCCTCCCAGGCGCTCCTGAACCTCGTAGATAACGGCGGCGTGTCCCATCATCCACAACTGCCAGGCGGCGGAAAGCCCCGCCGGACCGCCGCCGATGATGGCAACGGTCTTTCCCGATGCCGGGGCGGGGGTCGGGGTCCTGGCGGTAAGGGAGGCCTTGCCGAGGCCGGCCACGTCCAGTGGCGGCAATTGTGAGATCTGGCGGGTGCAATTGGCCATGCAGAGATTGGGGCAGAGATAGCCGCAGACCGTGGCCGGGAAGGGGGTATAGGTAAGAGCCAGGTCTACGGCTTCATCCATTTTGCCGCTGCGGATCAGGCTCCAGCGTTTCTGAACGGGGATGCCCGTCGGACAGGAGGCCTGGCAGGGGGGAAGATGCTTTTCGTTTTCCCATCGGGGAAGATAGCGGCGCAGTTCGCCCGTGGGAACCACGTCGATGGCGGTCCGGGGGATATCCGTCAGATCGCCGATGAGGCCGCCCTTGCCCAGTTCCCGGTCCCATACCTCGGCACAGAACTGGTGCAGGCTCCGGGCGGACTTGCGGCCCTTCTCGTATGGCTGGCGGGCGGTGAGGACCTGCCAGGCGGCGCGGTCGGCGGTGAGGACGGCATATAATTCCGTTCGCCCCGTGGTCCTGAGGAAAATCGCCATGTTATCCTTCAGCCATTTCCAATCGTCGTTGTCGAGAACAGACAGCTTGGCATCTTCTTCGCTGAAGCCCTGATGGGGTCCCCGGAAGAAGATCCTGCCGCTTACCATCCCCACACAGGGCCGGTAGCCCATGATATTCTCATGGCGCGGGGTGTCGTGCCCGCAGACTACGGCAATGCCGCCGGCCATAAATTCGGCAAAGGAGTCGCCGACGCTGCCCAAGACCCAGAGCTCGGGGGGGGCGAAACGGGGGTTATGCTTGGTCATGGTCATGCCCCGGGCGCCGATATCGCCGGCAATGTAAATCTTGCCCTGAGCCATGGCATTGGCCACACCGTTGGTGGCGTTGCCCCGCACAATGATCTGGGCGCCGGCGTTGAGCCAGCCCACATCGTCGGAACAGGGGCCGAAGACGTCAATTACGGCATTGGGGAATCCCATGGAGCCGACGCGCTGTCCCGCCGGTCCGAGGACGCGGATTAAAATCTCTTCTTCTCCCGCCTTCCAGAGACGTCCGCCGATGCCGTGTTGCCCGTAGGCGTGAATCTCGATACAGCGGTGACCGTCCCGGACCGCCGCCTGAACCGCCGCCTCCAGAGTTCTGGTGTCTACCCGGATGCCATTTTTCACTCCCGGGATGATGATAGTGGGTTTATAGAGCATGAAAAAATCTCCTATAAAACATGGCGAATCTGAAGCCGGGCGGCGGCGTCGCCGTCGGCGATGCCCAAGGCGTCGGACATGCCGATGGGTAGCGAGGTAGAGCGGCCGAGGGGCGCCATGATCTTTTTCAATTCCTGGTCAAAACTCAGATAGACGTCGACGACGCGTTCCGCTACCTGCTCCGGGTCCAGACGCCGGTACAGGCGGGCATCCTGAGAGGTGATCCCCTTTGGACACTGACCGATATTGCAGATGTTGCAACGATCGCTCTCGGAACCAAGGCAACCCGCCGCCGCCTGCATGATGTATTTGCCGATTTGAACGCCGCTTGCCCCCAGCATGATCAGGGCTGCGGCGTTTGCCGCCAGATTGCCGTTCTTGCCGATCCCGCCGCCGGCAAAGAGGGGTATTTCATTCTGCTTGCCGATCTTGACGAGATTCAGATAGGCGTCCCGGATGTTGCTCGCAATGGGATGTCCCATATGATTCATGGAGACATTGTAGGCCGCACCCGTGCCGCCGTCCTCGCCGTCGATGGCCAGACCGGAGGCGTAGGGATTCCGGGTCAGATTGTTCAGGACCGCCAGGGTCGTACTTGTGGCCGATATCTTCGGATAGACGGGCACCCGGAACCCCCAGGCCATGGACATGGACTGGATCATTTTGGCCACCGACTCTTCAATGGAATACTTGGTCTGATGGGTAGGCGGACTGGGAAGACTTATTCCCTGCGGTACGCCGCGGATGGCGGCAATGAGCCTGTTGACCTTGTACCACATGAGGAGCCCGCCGTCGCCGGGCTTCGCTCCCTGGCCGTATTTGATCTCGATAGCGCAGGGATCTTCCTTCATTTCCGGAAGGGCATGGATGATTTCATCCCAACCGAAATAACCGCTGGCGATCTGGAGGATGACATACTTCAGGAAGCGGGACCTTAGCAGTCGCGGCGGGCAGCCGCCTTCGCCCGTGCAGATGCGCACGGGCATCCCCTTCTCCTCGTTCAGGTAGGCGACGCCCATTTGCAGGCCTTCCCACATATTCGGCGACAGGGCGCCGAAAGACATGCTGCCGATGATCAGGGGGTAGATCTCCCGCACCGGGGGAATCCAGCCGTTTTCGCGCGTCGTGCTGACCAGATCTTCCGCCGGCAAAATTCTTCCCAGGAGGGTCCGCAGTTCAAAATCGTGGCGGCCCGCATCGAGGGCCGGGTCCGTGAGCATGGAGATGCGGATGAACTTGATTTCGTCGAGAACGCTGCGGGGATCGTTGCGGCGACCGCCCCGGCGGCGGGGCACCCCCCCCTGATTGACATGGAAGCGGAGCTTGTCCACATCCATGCTCCGGATGGGCCGAATAGCCGTATTGGGACATACGAGATCGCACATGCCGCAGCCGATACAGGCATGGGCCGGATCGGTCCGCTGATCGACGCCGTGATAGACTGTAAAGACGTTGCCCGGTTTCTCCGTGAGGCCGATTACGGTCTGGACGACTCGTTTGCGGTGGACCCCCAATTCGATGGCCCGGACCGGGCACACGGCGGTACAACGGCCGCAGAGGGTGCAAGCCTCTTTATTCCAGAGGATCTGCCAGGGGAGGTCGCTTTTACTCAAGGTAGAGGGACTTATCTTTCCCATTGATTCCATCGAACCACCTCCTGTCGATGTGGGGGGACCATGACCGTGTCATATTTCATAGGTTGAAAGTCTTCACTTTTGTTACGGGCCGGGATGGCCGCATCGAGACCGCACATTTCGGATGAAAAGGCGAACATGCCCGAGGCGCCGCCCACGATGCCGGGACGAAGCTTTTTGCTGTCCTGGACCATGAAGAGCGTCCGGTCGGGCAGGCAGCCGATCACGCAATTGGGGCCGTCGATGATCAGGGGACGGCAGGCGTGCTTGATGGCCCGCAACCTTTCTCCCTGGGGATGGCGCTGGAGCTCTTCATCCTTGAGAGGCGTCAGGAGATGCTTGTACATATCCAGCCCCATGCCGAGCTTTTGCTGAGAAAAATGGAGGATGTGGGTAAATACCTCCGAATCGGACTGGTATCCCATGTAGCCGGCGTAATTCCGTGATGCCAGGTATTCGCGAATCGGTACAAAGGCCGTGTTCTCGCCATTGGTCATCGTGGAAAACCCCTGAATGAAAAAGGGATGGCAGGCATAGATATCGATGGCGTAGTTGGTGTTCTGCCGGCCCTGGGCAAGGATGATCCGGGCCTGGAATTCCTCATTGTCCAGCCCCAGGTATTCGGCCAGGACCAGGGGATCTCCTACCTCCTTGAGCATGATCACATCGGGCCAAAAACTGAACACAATCATCGACCCGTCCTGTTCGCCTATCTGCCGGAGCTTTAGCCGGGTCAGCATGAGGCGGTATTCGATCTCTTCCTTGCTTAAAGACTGCCAGTCCGGCGGATAGTCGTAAACCCGGACCAGATAATTGTCCCGCTTAGGCGTTCCCGGAGGCGGCGTTTTGGCCGGCCGGATGGAGAGCTTGTATTTTACCATGAAATCCAGATCCAACATGTAACGGTCTAGGGCCCGGATGCCTTCGTTGGAAAAGATTCCCGAAAGAATCGGCGCTCCCTTGAAACGCTCGAAGCTTCCCCCGAGGTCGGTCAGAAACAGGCCCACCCCCGACCCGTCATGGCCTTCCTTCATGACGTTCAAGGCATGAATGGCCGCCATTGGGGAAAGAGGTTCCTTGCTGGTAATGGCAAACAGACGACACATATATTAATCCTTCTTACTGTCTTACTGTCAATCCGGGTTTGCCCCGGGATACATTATATCCAAAGGTTTACTTTACTGGTTGTGCGTTGCGCTTATGCGGATTTGCGAAAACCATGCCATTTGCGAAATATGTAACGATCATGTTTGCACCATTTTATGACGGATTTGTTGAAGAATTATTTTGCCGGCACAAAAAGGTTCCCTCTTGTAAGTAGTAAAATAACAAATTTGTACTTTTGAACGGGCCGTATCTACATTATTGTCCGTAAGCGTAGGTGAACTTACCGGCTGTTTTTTGCAGTCCGGAACTTCCATGGATCGATACCCATCTTCTGGATCTTATACTGGATTATCCTTTTGGTCGTGCCTAGATTTCTGGCGGCCTGGCTCTGATTGCCGTGGGCCTCTTTCAGCGCCTCAATAATCAACGACCGCTCCTGGCTTTCGATAACCGTACTGAACCTTCCCGCTTCCTTTTCCACTTCTTCCCGGCCCTTTATCTGTAAGGAAGGAGGCAGATGAATCATCTCAATAGCGTCACCCTCGGTCAGCAGCACCGCCCGTTCGATACAGTTTTCCAGCTCCCGGACATTTCCCGGCCAATTGTGGGACAGAAAGGCCTCGATAACGGGTGTTGTAATCCGCTTGACAGGTTTGTTCAATTCTTTTGAATATTTGATAACAAAATGGTCGGCCAGCAGGATGATGTCATTTCCCCGATCCCGCAGGGGCGGTATGTAAATGGGGAAAACGCTCAGGCGGTAATAGAGATCCGTCCGAAACTGTCCTGAAGAGACACATTCTTCCAAGCGCCGGTTGGTAGCGGCGATGATGCGGGCGTTCGTTTTTACGAGGCGCGGGGAGCCCAGGGGCTGGAACTGCTTTTCCTGAAGGACCCTGAGGAGTTTGGCCTGCGCCGCCGCTGACAGCTCGGCAACCTCGTCAAGGAAAATTGTCCCGTTGTTCGCCTCTTCAAACCGGCCTCGATGCTGCCTCATCGCACCGGTAAAAGCGCCCCGCTCGTGTCCGAATAATTCACTTTCGATAAGGGTATCCGGTATTGCCGCGCAGTTGACCTGGATCATGGGGCCTTTGGCGCGGGCGCTGTTCATATGAATAGCCTTGGCAATCAGTTCCTTGCCGGTGCCGGTTTCTCCAAGAATCAGGGCGGTGGTGCTCGTATCGGCGACGTGTCGGATCAGCCCGAAGACCTCCTGCATGCCCTTGGAATGTCCGATAATATCAACCGTAGGCGGCTTTCCCTGGTTGACAAGGCGGCGGAGCCGGCGGTTTTCTTCCTCAAGGGCAAGGATATGTACGGCTTTGGCGATAAGCTCCGCTACCGAAGACAGCATGGCCATTTCCTGATCCAGATCCGCGACATCCTGGGCGCCCTTGTCGGCGGAAAGGATGCCGACCACCCGGGAATCGTAGATGATGGGAACGCACAAAAAGGCCAGTTCGTTACGGTTCAGATTTCTGCGCGCCCCCGTCCGGTCCAGAAAAAGGGTTTCCTTGCCCAGGTTCGGGATGGCCATGGGACGGCCGGTCTGGGCCACCTTTCCCGTGATGCCTTCGCCGATTTGATAAGTGATTTCCATGCCATCGAGCTTGATGTCGTGGGCCACCTCCAGCCATGCCTCCCCGGTATCCCGATCTAATAGGGAGATCATACCCCGTTGCATACCCAAATGGGCGTTCATCTCTCCCAGCACCTGTTCGAGCTGATCCCGCAGCTCCCAGGGCTGGGCGAGGGTCTTGGCGATGGCGTGGAGAGCCGCTAATTCTTCGTAATTATGCGTATTCATATCGGACAAAAATGGGCAATAATGAACTTGTTTCATATGCTATACAATTTAGTTTCAATAAAAGCAATGGGACCTTGTCATCTTTTCTGGTATACATTTTGTAATCAAGTATCGTACCAAATATGTTGAAGCGAGGTTGATCATGGTATCTTTTTCCCGAGTCAGTTCCGGCATCCAGGGTTTGGACGAGGTCCTGAATTATTTGCAGACCGGCGACAATGTGGTTCTCCAAGTGGACGATATCGAAGATTACAAGCATTTTGTCCTTCCCTTCGTGAATACGGCCCTGGATAACAACGAACGGGTGGTTTACATGCGTTTCGCCCGCCATGCGCCCCTCCTCGAAGCCACCGGCAAGATAGTCATCTATAAACTAAATGCCGATACGGGGTTTGAATCCTTTTCCACGCAGGTCCATAACATCATCCGTCAGGAAGGGCGGGACGTCTTCTATGTATTTGATTCCCTTTCGGATCTCCTTATGGCCTGGGCAACGGACCTGATGATCGGAAATTTTTTCGTTATTACGTGCCCTTATCTATTTGAGCTCAATACGGTTGCCTATTTTGCCATCCTCCGGAGCCGCCATTCCTACAAGACCGTAGCCCGCATCCGGGAGACAACCCAGGTGCTCCTTGACATCTATAACTATCAGGGCAAGATCTGCGTCCATCCGCTGAAAGCCTGGCACCGTTACACACCCACCATGTTCCTGCCTCACATCACGGAAGGAGAGAAATATACGCCGATCATGAACAGCGTGGACGCTACCCAGCTCTTCTCCTTCTTGGCCCATAAGAGTTCGGTCAATGCGGAGCGGAATCTCGATTACTGGGACCGCATCTTTATGCGGGCCAGAGAAGTTCTGGATAACCCCGAGGCCGGAGAAGAAAAAAAAGAGATGATCGAGCAGCTCTCCCGGGTTGTGATCGGGAGGGAGAAACGGATGCTCTCATTGGCCAAGGACTATTTTACCCTTGAAGATCTCCTGAATATCAAGGACCGCCTCATCGGCACCGGGTTCATTGGCGGAAAATCCGTAGGCATGCTTCTGGCGAGAAATATTCTCCGCGGGGACAGGGAATATGACTGGCCCGGTTGCCTGGAGCTTCACGATTCCTTCTATATCGGCTCCGATGTCTTCTATTCCTATATCGTCCAGAATGGCTGGTGGAAAACCCTCATGTCCCAGAAGACAAAGGAGGGTTATTTCGAGAGCGCTAAAGTGTTGAAAGCCCAGATGCTCAGGGGTGTCTTTCCCGAAGAGGTCAAGGAGCAGTTTCAGTTGATGCTCGAGTATTTCGGCCAGTCGCCGATCATTGTCCGTTCCAGCAGTCTCCTTGAGGATGCCTTCGGGAATGCCTTTGCCGGCAAATACGAGAGTTTCTTCTGCGTCAACCAGGGAACGCCGGAGCAACGCTACGAGGCCTTTGAAGAATCGGTCCGGCTGGTCTTTGCCAGTACGATGAACGAGGACGCCCTGACCTACCGTCTCCAGCGCGGCCTCGATCAGCATGATGAGCAGATGGCCCTCCTAGTGCAGCGGGTATCGGGGGCTTACCGTAAACACTATTTCTTCCCCGAAGTAGCCGGGGTGGGCCTTTCCTACAACACCTTCGTGTGGAAGCAGGGCATGGACCCCCGGGCCGGGATGCTCCGCATTGTTTTCGGTCTGGGGACGCGGGCCGTCAACCGGGTGGAAAATGACTACCCCCGGATCGTGGCCCTCGATGCCCCCCTGGTAAAGCCACATGGTGGCATGGCCGATATCCGGCGCTTCTCCCAGCATGATGTCGATGTCCTGAACCTCGAGGATAACCGCTTCCATGCCCTATCCCTCCTCCAGGTAATCAATGAAGGTTTGGACGTGCGGATGGACCTGGTGGGTGAAAGAGATACGGAAGCCTCGGAGCGCCTGCGGTCAACGGGACGGGCTGCCCAGGATATCTGGATACTAACCTTTGATGAGCTTTTGGCGACAACGCCCTTCACGGAGATCATGTCCCGCATGCTCAAGACCCTGGAAGAGGTCTATAAATATCCCGTAGACATAGAGTTTACGGCAAATTTCAACTCCGAAGGTCGTTTGCAGGTCAATCTGCTCCAGTGTCGCCCCTTTCAGACCAAGGGACAGAACGTCCGCGTGGACATTCCGGAAAAGATCAAGAAGAATCGCATCCTCCTTCGCCAGGAAGGGAATTTCATGGGGGGCAGCGTCTCCCAGCCCCTGGCCCGGATCATCTACATCGATCCCCAGGGATACACAAAGTTGTCACTATCCGAGAAATACGATGTCGCCCGCCTGGTGGGGCGGCTGAACAAACTGATCGAGAACCGGGAGGAAACACCGACCGCCCTCTTCGGTCCCGGGCGCTGGGGGACAACTACACCTGCCATGGGCGTCCCGGTTACCTTTTCGGAGATCAACAATATCACCGCCATCGCTGAAATCGCCTATCAGGACGGCAGCCTTATTCCCGACCTGTCCTTCGGGACCCATTTCTTCCAGGACCTTGTGGAAATGGATATCTTCTATATGGCCATTTATCCCGATCGGAAGGAGGTCCTTTTTAATCGGGAATGGCTGGAGAGCATGCCCAACATGCTGGCGGAACTGGCGTCCCGCGACAGTCGCTACGAAGAAGTCGTCCGGGTTTACGATGTTCGTGCCCGGGATTTGCTGCTGTTGTCGGATGTGGTCAACCAGAAATTGATCTGTTTCGGTAAATAAAAAAGGAAGGACGATTAGAACAATTATGTCGTATCATTGACAGAATGGACGAATATGTATTTATTTGTGCCGGCCCCTCTCATGTAACACCTCGTATATTAAAGAGAATTTTGTAAAAAATATAATGGCAACATAATTGCATCTGATTTGGCCGATTGATTCAAATTCTAAAGAGGAGACACGGTATGGTCAATCAGATTAATTCGGGCGACACTGCATGGATACTGGTGTGTTGTTCATTGGTGTTATTAATGACGCCGGCCCTGGCGCTTTTTTACGGGGGAATGGTACGCAGAAAAAATGTTCTTTCAACTTTAACCTTGAGTTATGTCTTCATGGCCCTGATTGGGGTTCAGTGGGTGCTATACGGGTACTCGCTGGCCTTCGGCGCCGACATCAACGGGCTCATCGGCGGGCTGAATTATCTCGGGTTTACGGGAGTGGGGCCACTGCCTAACGGGGACTACAGCAAAACCATTCCCCACGGACTTTTTGCCGCTTTTCAGATGATGTTTGCGGTCATCACGCCGGCGTTGATTACAGGCGCCTTCGTCGAGCGTGTAAAATTCAAGAGCTTTCTGATATTCAGTCTCCTCTGGGCGACGTTGATCTATGATCCGCTGTGCCACTGGGTTTGGGGACAGGGCGGCTGGTTGAAGCAAATGGGAGTCTTGGATTTTGCCGGGGGCACGGTCGTGCATATCGCCGCCGGTTTTTCAGCCCTCGCCTTTGCCCTGGTGATCGGACCACGCAAGGGGTTTGGCAAATGTCCTATGGAACCAAGCAATATTCCGTTAACCGTCCTGGGCGCCGGATTGCTGTGGGTAGGCTGGTTCGGTTTTAACGCCGGCAGCGCCCTGGCGGCCAATGGCGTGGCGGTGAATGCCCTGTTGACAACCAACACTTCCGCCGCTACGGCCGGTCTGGTCTGGCTGCTGCTCTCCTGGCTGGATGGCCGTCCCAGCACCCTGGGAATCGTCACGGGAATGGTAGTCGGTCTCGCGGCGGTGACACCCGCTTCGGGTTATGTCACACCATTGGCGGCCATGGTGATAGGGGCCGTAGCAGCGCCACTGTCCTATTATACCATGCGATTCCGGGATAGACGGAAACTGGATGAATCGCTGGATGTATGGGCCTGTCACGGCATTGCCAGCACCTGGGGTATGCTCGCCACCGGCCTGTTTGCCACGGTTGCCGTAAATAGCGATGGCGCCAATGGCCTGTTTTTCGGCAATCCCGGGCAGGTCGGCATCCAGCTTTTTGCCGTGATCGTTACCATTGTCTTTTGTTTCGGAGCTACCTATATATTAGCCAAGCTGCTGAACTGGAGTGTCGGGTTGCGGGTCACCGCTATAGAAGAAGATGTAGGACTGGATATCAGTTCTCACGGAGAGAGATCCTATTCGTAAACCTGCGTCAAAGATGATTTTTGCCTTGGAGATTTGTCATGCTGAAAAAGATCGAAGCCATCATTCGTGAAGATAAGGTCAACGATGTCAAGGATGCCCTTGCCGAAATAGGCATTGTGGGATTGAATATGTTCGAGGTCCGCGGTCATGGGCGACAGGGAGGCATCAAGCTGGTGGGCCGCGCCGGCGCCTACCAGGTAAACATGCTGCCAAAAATACAGGTCAACATTGTCTTGAGCGACCGTAATCTGGAAGATGCAATTGAAACCATCCTCAAGTCGGCCTATACGGGAGAACCGGGAGACGGCATTATCTTCGTCTATCCGGTGGAAGAGGCGATCCGCGTCCGGACCCGCGAACGCGGACAGGGGGCAATGATGTATCCCGGCGATATTGATACAAAAAAGTTCAGATCAGCAGTTGACATCAATATGCCGTGAGTCATCCCCTACGTCATGTTGGGAAGGCATCTTTGATGTAAGCCACGGCTTCACCGGTTTGTAATTCATATTATGAGGGGTCGTCTAACGGTAGGACGACAGGTTCTGGCCCTGTAAATTGAGGTTCGATTCCTCGCCCCTCAGCCAAATAACAATCCAAGACAATCCGATGAAGTACAAAACCCGTTAGAAATAGCGGGTTTTTTCTTGCCATTTGTCCAAAGACGTGTTACAAGATACTTCAAAATCCGAAAAAAATGGGGGTATATCTGGGGGTATAATGAAAAAACCGCGAAGTAATTTGAAGGCGATACCCCCAAAAAGGAGGAAAGGCTCATGGCTCTGAGCGATACGAAGATCAGGAACATTAAACCATCGGAAAAGCAGGTTAAACTTTTTGATGGAAATGGGTTATTCCTTCTCGTTACTCCGCAGGGAAGCAAGTTATGGCGTCTGAAGTATCGTCATAAGGAAAAAGAAAAACTTCTTTCCCTGGGGGCATATCCCGAAGTCTCACTGGCAGAAGCCAGGACGCAGCGGGAAGAGGCTAGGCGGCAGCTTGCTCAGGGTAAAGATCCCGGTGAGGAACGCAAGGCCCAGAAGCGGGAAGAAAACCGGGAAATAGAAACCTTCGAGGTTATAGCCCGCGAATGGCATGCAGAATTTCTTAAAACATGGTCAGATAGCCATGCCGCTACAATCTCAAGGCGAATGGAGGTTGATCTTTTCCCCTGGATCGGTAGCAGGCAGATTGCAGAAATCAAAGCTCCTGAATTATTGGCGGTACTTCGCCGGGTGGAAAGCCGGGGGGTTCTTGAAACTGCGCACCGGGTTAGGACCATTGCCGGGCAAGTTTTTCGATATGCAGTCGCAACGGGAAGAGCTGAGCGTGACCCTTCATCCGATCTTAAGGGAGCATTGCCACCGCCAGAGAAAAAGCACCATGCAGCGATAACGGACCCAAAAGAGGTTGCACCCCTTCTCAGAATCATCGATGGCTATCAGGGGCATTTTATCGTGAAATGCGCCTTAAGGCTTGCCCCCCTGTTCTTTGTCCGTCCTGGGGAGCTGAGGCATGCAGAATGGACAGAGGTTTCTCTCGATGAAGCCGCCTGGAACATCCCGGCAACAAAAATGAAGATGAAGCAACCGCACATTGTACCCCTATCTACTCAGGCCATCGCGATATTGAAAGAGCTGAAGGAATTGACCGGGGCGAGTAAATATGTCTTTCCGTCTGTCCGGTCATTTGCAAGGCCGATCAGTGAAAACACCATAAACGCGGCCCTCAGATACATGGGATATGCCAAGGATATCATGACGGGTCATGGCTTCCGGGCCTTGGCGCGAACGATCCTTGATGAAGTGTTACAAGAGAGGCCGGACCTTATAGAACATCAGCTTGCCCATGCTGTTAGAGATCCGAATGGAAGGGCATACAACCGGACGGCACACCTTGAAGAACGCCGGAAAATGATGCAGAGGTGGGCTGATTACCTGGATACGCTAAAGACCGGCGCCGTGGTGATTCCGTTCAAGACGGTGCAGGGGTGAGAAAGTAGAAAGCCGGGGGATAGGCTGATCGCCGAAAAGGTGCAATCCTGAGCGCCCTGCCCCCTTAATATCAGGACCGCAACAGAGGCGGGGAAATGAGCAAATACAAAACAGGTCAAGAAATAATACAGGAATGGAAGATCAAAGACTTTGAACTATTTGAACAAGTCAAGGCAGGACTTCAACCCTTTAATCAATTAGGCAAACCGTTACCCCCCCCTGATATTGCAGCCACAATAAATAGAATAAATAAATTGGAATCCGAATTGAAACGTCTTTCTTATAAGGGTTCATTGTCAGCAACGAAAGAAGCGCTTTCAGCAGAGAAAGAAATGATTATACAAACACCACGTCAAAATGGATCACCTTTGGAACAGGGAAAACGGGCAAAAGAAATATTTCGTCTTATGGATATAATGAACGCAGAAAAGAAACTTGATCGGTTACCAAATGAGATTAAGGCTCTTAAAAGAGCGCTGAAACGAATTAATAATGAAAATTATTGGATTAATTATGAATTACCAGAGGATAACGGGACGGCAAAGCAGGTTATCAATTCATTGCTCAATGCTTTTTTCAAGATGGATGAAATTTCCGGAATTCTTGATAATGCTAACAGGGAAGATCAATCACCTGAGCAATACACAAATAAAGAAGTGGAGCAGGAAGCGGATTTTCCGTTATCTGTGGTTGATTACATTACGCGTCGACGCAGTGAAGACACAAAAGATGAAATGATCGCATACGAATTACACGACGAAAAGGGCAGCTTCCAACTGACATATGTTGAAGTGGCTCATGAGTTGGGACTTGATAAGGGACTCAACAAGGACCAACATGCTGCACGGAAGCAACGAGGAAAGAGAGCTTGCGATAAAGGGAAGGACATGCTTTTTGAGAACAAGAAAAGAAAGGAACCATGAGTTTGTCACGGTGTTACAGTAACCACGACAAGGCGTGACAATAGCTTAACAGTTTAATAATTAATGAAATTAGCCGGGGAAGCCCGGCTTTTTTTATTACTATTTTGTCACTTGACAGTCACTTAAGTGACTCTTTTATGCTGTCAATCAACGAACAACATAGGAGGACAGCACATGTCTAAAGATTCAACCATCGAAGAATTCCAAGAACTTCCCACTACAGGCCTATTGAGGATCAAACAGGTTCTCAAATTTGTGCCCGTTTCTCGCTCGCACTTCTGGCAGGGCGTCAAAGAAAAACGCTATCCACAGCCCATAAAGCTGTCGGAGCGTGTGACGTGCTGGCGGGCCTCGGATATCCGCGCATTGATCGAAGGAATGCAGCCATGACCACCCATGAAGAAGCTCACAGAAAAGATTTGCTTCATACCCAAGCGGCGGAACTTCTCATGGCCGATGCATTGCGCCATGTATCAGAAGCAAAGCGACTGAGAGAAGAGACGGCACGATTGGAGGAATCGGGGAAATGAAACCCTTCACCCTAAACCGGCGCTTTCGGCGTACCTATGACCAACTCTTCAAAAAAGACCCGGCCACGGCAAATGCCTTTCTCCTGCTTGCCGAACTTGTAGACGCAGGGGGGCAAGTCCAGTTTGGCCCATGTCCTAAAGTTGAAATTCAACAGCTTATGGCAGCACGGTTCAATGATCCAAGGGCCTATCAATTACCAGGAGGGCCGAAACGATGAACCGGGGGTATGTCCATTTATGGCGCAAGGTTGAAGATTCTGCGGTCTTCCAGAACGAGGGCCTTTTGAAAGTCTTTCTTTGGTGCATCATACGCGCAACTCACAAGGATATATTCATTCAAGTCAAGACAGGCCGGGGATTTTCACAGGTCCAGCTATCGCCGGGAACATTTCTTTTCGGGCGAGAATCAGCAGCTAAAAAACTTCATATGTCGCCCTCTACTGTCTGGAAGCGAATATTGAAATTAAAAAAACTCGAAATTTTGAACATCGAAAGTAACACCCATTATTCGATTATATATATAATAAATTGGCCTATTTACCAAGCTGCCATTGAAGGAAGGAACAGCGAAAGTGACAGGCAAGGAACAGCCAAGGAACACAAACAAGAACAAGAGAATGTAAAGAATAAAAGGACCCCGGAGGAAGTTCTTTCTGAAATCTCTGAACTGGGGAGAAGATATCCGGATCAGGAAATCATCAACCAGACATTTCAAGCCATATCATCAACCAGGAAATCAAAACGCATTGCCGACAATGTGAAATTGTCCATTCTTCAGGCATGGGAGAAATACCCGGTTGAATCGGTCATGGCAGGGATCAAGGCCTATCTTGACAAGGGATACAACGACCAGGGGAAAGATGAAATGTATCTCCTGGGAATCATCAGGAACGTCAAACCAGAGGACACAAGGACAGGCGGTCAGGTCAGGAAGTCCACCGGGAGCCCTTTGCTTGACGAATATTATCGCAACCAGGGAGAGCGGATCATATGACGGCAATCGAATATATCCAGGGCAAGGGGCTTGTACACAAGATTGAATCAGGACAGGCCGTCTTGAAAACTTGCCCCTTTTGCGGGGATCAAAAATATCATTTCTACATGGACCAAGGCGAAGGCGCTTTTTTCTGTCAGAAATGCCAGGAACGGGGAAACCTTGTCACCCTTCAAAAGCACCTGGGCGATTATGAACCGCAGAGAGGAAGCAGGAACATGACCCAGAAGCCACAAGGGGGCGTAAAAGAGGCTTTCCCCGACAAGAACGCCCCCTTTTTCACACCAGATGAAAAGAAAGCCATAGAAACCCATGCGCGGCTTTTAAGCGACAAGGACGGCTTGCACTACATCACGGAATCCAGAGGGATCAGCATTGAAACCGTCAATGCGTTCAAGATCGGCTTGCAGATCGACAAGGACGGGGGCCGATGGTTGACCATACCCCACTACGAAAAGGGCAAGCTGATAAATATCAAGAGCCGGTCACTACCGCCGGTGGAAAAGACCTTCAGGCGCGTCAAGGATTGCCGGTCAATTCTTTTCAACGGCGACGCCATAGAAACCCACAAAGATGAAATTTATATCACTGAGGGCGAAATTGACGCGCTTACCCTATGGGATCAAGGAATAAAAAACGTCGTGGGGATTACCACGGGGGCCGGGTCATTTGACCCGTCATGGATTGACCAGCTTCAAGGCGTCAAGAAAATCATCCTTTGTTATGACAACGACAAGAAAGCGGACGGTACAAATCCAGGGCAAGCAGGGGCAAGGGAAGCAGCGCGGCGCTTAGGATATGACCGATGTTTCAACGTTGTTTTGCCGGATGGCCAGGACGTGAATGACATCTTCAAGGACGGGACAGGACACGGGGAATTCAACCAGGCCGTCAATGAAGCACGTCAATTTGACGTCGCCGGGATCATGACCTTTGCAGATGGCCTTAAGAAGTATCGAGAGGAATCACAACGACCAGACAAGGCGACCGGGATCAAAACGGGATGGGCGGACGTTGACAGGATCATCAAAACGGGATTCATGCCGGGTGAATTGATTGTTTTAGGAGCGCCCCCGAAGATCGGGAAGAGCACCTTTGCCTTGCAGATCATCACCTATAACGCGCTTCAAGAAAACCCTGCCCTTTTATTTTGTCTTGAAATGCGACCGATGAAGATCATTCAAAAGGTCACGCAATGCCATAACAAGTCAGAAGAGATCGGCATTGCAGAGATTGAACGGGCGCGAATTGACTTGAAGGGAAAGCCTCTTTACTTGGGCTATTGCTATCAGAGGCCGACGCTTGACGGGATCATTGAAACCCTGAAAGCGGCGATCCGGCGCTATGGGTTAAAGCTGCTATGCTTTGATCACCTTCATTTTCTTTGCCGGTCAATCCATAACCAGGTTCAAGAAATTGGGTTAGCCGTTCAATCCTTCAAATTTCTTGCTGAGGAGCTTGAAATTCCTATCATCCTGATTGCACAACCACGAAAGATCCAGGCTGACAGCATCATGACGGCAATGGATCTGAAAGATTCATCGTCAATCTTTTCGGATTGTGATCATCTTATCATCCTTCATAGGGCGCGAAAGGCCAGCAATGGCAAGGAAGGCGCGACTTTACAGACTGAAGCATACGACCCCGTTACAATGGTCAGGATTGAGGCAAGCCGGTACAATAGCGGCGGGGAATGTCTGCTTTACTACCACGGGGAATATTCAAGGTTTGACGCAATTTCCGAAAGGAGACCAGCACCATGAAGGATCTAAATAAAAGGGTTCAAAAAATTGAGGCGGTAATGAATGTGGGCGCAATTGCAACGGGGTTCGGACATTTAACTGATGAGGAACTTGATGCGCTTATTCACAAGAACACCGAAGCACTAAGTAAAGAACTGGGAATTACCACGGAAGACGTAGAACTGGCCTTTATGGATGCAGTAATAAAATCAAGGACGGTTAATGAAGCGATAAATCGCTTTGATGCAAGCGTTGATAAATTAAAAAGTCAAATATCGTGACGTTAGCCATTCAACTTCTGATTCTATGGAGACTTTTGGATGTTCTTAATTCGATCTTCCCAAGAGGGGTGCCCAGACCAGATACCGCCCCCGGTAGTTGCGGTGTCTTTTTGGAGGGTTTGCATAATATGAACTTGCTTTTCAACAGGAATTCCATTGCAGCGAATTACCGTTTGAGAGGCCAATTTATCGGCAGCAAGCTCTTGGGGTCTGCTAAATCCATTCACCATCATAGGGTTTGCAATCCAATTGAGCAGACCGGCTCCGGGGACAATGGTGTTGACTATAACCATTACGCCGGTAGTGATGCCGCTGACAATCTCTCTCGTTTCCAGATGGTCAAGTTTTGCATGTGCAAGCTCATGGGCGGAGACAAAAGAGATCGTGTCGTCATCATAGGAGAAAAGCCCCTCGGAAAGGATAACCCGATTGTCCTTGCTGTAAAAAGCACTCGGCATTTTATCGGGGCTCAGGTACAGGCGGGGTTTCTTTTCTGGATCAAAAGCCATGCAGTTAGCGACTTTATAATAAACCGTAGCCGCGCGAACCTGGAGGGCATGAGGCACAACGTAGGGCGTGGCAACCTGTTTAGCAGCGCACCCGCTTAGGAGGATAAGAACAATGACAATGGCGAATTTCTTCATAGGTATAATATACCACTTTTTTAGAATTTCAATATACAAGGAGAAAAGCACATGAATATTGAACAGAGGGTTATCAAAATGGAGGAAAGGCTTAAGGTAAATCAGGCCCCAGAAACCATGGATGGTATGATTGAACGGTTTGAGCAAGGCAATTATGGCAAATTTACCATGATGAGCATAGTTGCGGGTGCCCTGAGCTCAACGGATCGGGAAGGTTTTTTCGAAGGTCTAAAGAAGGACCTGCCGGCCATGCTCGTTAACGCTTTCAGGAATGCACTATCCCGTAGTGAAAATAGTGACCAGTCTATCGCAGGATAAAGCAGATGAGCGGCCACGGGGAAAAGAAAGAGCAAAAACAGGATAAGGCGATCGCAGCCCTCTTGCAGTCTGAAAGTATAAGAGAGGCCGCTAAAGAGGCCGGACTTGCTGAAGCGACCCTTCATCGTTATTTGAAGGATGAAGCGTTTAAGGAGGCATACAGGGCGGCAAAACGGGAAATAATTGATCATGCCATATGCAAGCTGCAAAGATCGGCAGGGAAGGCGGTTACTGCCCTGGTGGATGTCATCGAGGACAAAGAGGCACCGGCATCATCCCGTGTTAGTGCGGCAAAGACGATCTTGGAGATGTCAATGAAAGCGGTAGAGTTCGAAGACCTTGAAAAACGCATCAGCAGCCTGGAAAAATTAATCGAAGAAAGGAAGGGTAAAACATGAAAGAAATATCGAGAAGAGTCCAAAAGCTTGAATCACAGGCAGACAAAAGAAAAACGGGTGTGACAGTTTTTTCGGTTCGCCATGGACACGAAGAGGAAGACTTCCGGCCACAACATGAAGCCTTTATTGCAGACGGTGGAAATCCGCGGAATCTGTTCGTGAAAATCGTCAAATTTGCAAGAGGGCAGCTATGAGCAGCATCGAGACCAGAATCAGGAAAGTGGAATCCGCCATTGGCCAGGGAAGCAGAGAAGCCGGGGCAAGGGATCTTGTGTCTTTTTGCCAGGAAGTAGGTTTGATCGGTCCGGGAGAGGACATTCAAAAGCTTGTTGCTGATTTCACAAACAATGGCGCAACTCTGGCCGGCATATTAAGAGAAATCGACGGCACCACACTGGGGCCGCCATCACAGAGGGAGATAAGACAATGAACATTATAAAGAGAATGGAAAAGATCGAAGGGGCTCTTACGGCGGGGTGCATTATTCCAAAGGCGGAACGGTTTCACGTTATCAAGGGCAGGAGCATACAAGGACAGTTCATCCCCGATGATCCTGAAAAATCGGCTGAGAAAAGAGAAGCGGAGCTTATAAGGAAATACGGGAACGCTGACGGCGTACTCTTCGTTAATTTAATCGACAAGTGGTCATAAACCGGGATGATGCGAAAGCATGAGAATCCAGATAGGAAAATTTAAGATACAAATAAAACTTTTTGATCTTGGTTGGAGACTCGGAATTAGAATCAACAATAAGGCATGGCACCTACAAATGCCTATTCCTTTTGATCATCGCACAATTCGATATTCAATAAGGGAGCAGGGGGCTTTAAAGAGCTCATATCGAGGTTTTCGGGTTCCTCCGGAGCTTCATAAATGATTATCGATTTTTCTTTGATATATGCTCGAATATTATCATTTTCAAGGTCATATAATTGCAGGTCAACTTTAAATCCTATGAGTTCAGATAGTTCATTCTGCCATTGCTCATGAAAGTCGAACCATAAAAGAGTAGTATCATGCCATGAATTGAGAAATTCAATAGCCAGATCGATGTCACTGTCCGGTCTGTGTGTTCCTTTAAGTCGAGAACCGAAAAGATAAATCCTGATTCTGTAATTCAGACCAGTGGCCCACGGTATGACTATATTGTTCATCTTTTCAACGTTCATAATGCTCGTTGGGAAGAGAATATCGTTGCAAGGTCAGTGTGTCCTAATCCCTCACCGGGCTGCCCTGGACTGGAAGGATCAAAGATCCAAATTACCAGATGACCTATTTGACAGAGCGTACCGGGAGCACCCTGCCGTCGTAGTCTAAGGACTGATGGAGCCAGACCCGCCCGCCATAGTAGAAATAGAAAAGGGCAACTGATGACTCGCGCGTCTCAGAAGCCCAAGAAGCAAAACAAGTAATATCAATCAACTCGGTCGCAACATGAATGTCCAAATCACTATCACTATTGCATGCTGCCGAACGGGGTCTGTTCACATCATAAAGCCCCGCCAATTCATCCAGCATTGGCATTCGCCAATCTGAATAGCCGCCACCGCGATAATTATCGCAATAGGATTTGGCAGCCGTCCAAACTATATCTTTACCGTTGTCCTTCGACGCCCACATCAGGTTCGTACTCGTATCCAACACTGTCCCGTTGTCGTAGGCGATAAAACGATCATCCCGTCCAGTCTCTCCCACAAGCACCTTATTATGCGAACATGAAACAAGCAGCAGGAGGCAGAGGATAAGATTGTTAAGACATATTGTTTTCCTTTTCATGGAGGGCTCCTTGAATCGGACGGTTTGTTTATGGCGTGAAATTTATTCTTGATTTTAGGGGACTATAGGGTGATTGACCGCTTATGTCAATGAAAAATGGAGAAATGACCGGGACAGATTCGATAGGGAGACGGTTGATCATCATAGCTGTGGCAACTTGGGGGCGGGTGTGAGAGCAGCAGCCTTTGCGTTAAAGATTTGCAGAAAGTTGTCGATAGGTATCATGAAACATGCTAATTTTTCTTGACATGGGCCAAGTACCGGCCTACAAGGTGAGCGACACTACAGTTCAATTCTAACCATGGAAGGAGGACGTTATAGCCATGGGAGAAAAGCCCAACAAGATCACATTCAAGTATGTTTATCCTGAAGATTTACGCGATCTTTATGTCAATGGCCTGTGGGGTGGTGTTACTCCGAGGGGGGAGTTGTATGTTCATTTTTATTCTGAACGTCATCCAATTCCCAAAAAGGTTACCCACGAAATAACAGAAGATGGCGCGTTAACTGGCATAGCAGATATACAATCAGGAGGGGATGCCGTCAGGTTGATCCAGACATCAATCACAATGGATGTTCATACTGCCGTCGCATTTAGAGACTGGCTGACCAAGCAGATAGACGAGATAAGCAGTAAAGGTAAGCAATGAAGCGACATGAAACTCCTTATTTGGGGTTTTATTCTGATTCCAATCAGGGTGCCGACTTATTTGGTTTTACCAGCAAGGCCGGTATCAACTTTAATGTCCCCGCCGGAGCAGGTAGCCACGCGTCGCCAATATTATTTTACGATCGTCAAATTTCCGAACTTAAAGAAGATATCAGGGAGATAAAGGATATGTTGCATACGCTCATTCAATCACAAGAAATGACCGTTGCTGATGATGACTGTATTACCATTCGTGATATTTCGCATGATCAAGCGAAAGAAGAGATAGCACAATACTTTGCTTCCCATCATGGTGAAAATTTTACTCCCCTTGATATCGCGGATGCTTTATATTTGGATGCTGACATGGCGTTTGATATCTGCGAAGAACTTTCTCGTGAAGGAGCTATAGGAGATGCCAATAGGAGATACGATTGAAGGCGATGTTATTTACGTTGAATGTCGGAAGTATTCCAAGTGGAAACTATTTCAAATGTCCAGCCAACATAAAGGCAGTCGCTGCCAAATAGAAAAAAACGCAAAAGCAAGGATTGTCAAATCTTATACTAACTTACAGAATAAGCATTCCGCAAACAACAATACCAACCCATAACCGCTCAGATGGTTTTTTATCGCCTATAAGCAAAACTATTGCGGGACAAAATAGCCTTGAAACGAGGGGTTTACCTGGACGGTTTGCCCCTCTTTTTTATGAACCCACCTTGATTATTTTGAGAAAATACTTAACTCCAAATCCGGAACAGATTAATATTTGGGGGTAGTTTCGGGGGTAAGTCAAAATAATGCACATATTAATACGTAATAAATACAATATTATATGTGCCTTATTCGATTCCTCGCCCCTCAGCCAAATATCTCGGTTATTTCGATTCTTTTAACCCAAGTCCTTTCTGGATTTTCTGCATCACTGTTTTTTCTGCATCCTCGTACTTACCATCGGCCAGGGCGATCCTTCTGGCAATGGAAAGGGCCTCTGCCCGGTCTTCCTTCGTTTTAATGAGCTTGCCCAGGGCGGTGAGGGCGGCATCCTCATCGGCCTGAAGAATCTGCGACTGGCGGCGGACAATCTTTTTAAACTGGGCCGGCCTGATCTTGTTCAATACTTTATGGGTCTTGGCAATTTCCTGGGCGACATCGAAAAGACGTCGTTTAATGATGTGATTCTTCCGAGCGACGGCCATTATTATCCTGATCAATCCCTCGGCAACCCCTCCTTCCTCAAGGGCCGCCCAGCGCTTGTCTTCTAACGAACCATCGGCGATCAATTCCGTTTCGCCGTTTTCCTCTCCAGTGGGCATGCAGAAGAACTGCATAAGAGGATTATCATAGATGGCCCGGAACTTCCATTCGATATGACGATCCCTCGCGTCGCGGTATTGGTTCAGCCATTTGATCATGAAATCGGAAAAGCTGTATTCAAGTTCAACAAAGGGATTGTCAGCCTTTACGGGCTTGCGGTTCGCCTTCACGGAGGAGGCGGCATATTTGAGGGGACGGAGAAAAGGATTGATGTCCGAGAGCAGGTAACGCTTTACACGCAGCGGATGGAGAAGACGGCTGATTTCGCCGGTCAGTTCCGTGGACCAGAACCGGACCCAGGGGCGGCAATACAGCTTGTAGTGATTATCAAGTAATTCGGACATCCTGTTTACGGTACAAAAGTCCTCTTCGTCCTGGTCACCGTCATCCATGGCCAGGATGTCGTCAATAGTCCGTTCCTCGAAGCGGGTGTCAACATTGCCGGTCTTGAGATCGCCTTCGATAATCATCTCGTACAGCCCCGGCGGGAGGTAATCGATCATGTCGAAACTTGCGATTATCTCGTTGTGCTCCCTTTGGGCTACCCCGGCGGAGACGAAGATGCCCAGATGACCGATATCCTCATGGATTATATAAATTATCACCTGCCCCGCCTTTTTGATATCCTCCGTGGTCCGGTGAACCTTGGTGATCCAGTTGAGGGCCTGCTGGGGGGGGGTTATATTGTCGCCCCGGGAGGCAAAGACGATAATGGGGCTTTCGATATGCCGGAGATTGATGTTTTTCCCCGGGTGGATTTCCAGCTTCCCCTGTTCCAGTTTGTTGCCCACAAATAAATTATTAACAATGAATTCTATCTCTTCCGCATTCATCAGGAAGAAACCGCCCCACCATTTTTCGAAACTGAGGTAGCGCTCAACCTCCTCGTCGATATTCTTATAGACGTTATACTGTTTGGTCCAGATGGTATTGGCGGGGTTCAGGGCCTCGAAATTGGATACCAGGTTGGCGCCGTCGAATTTCCCGTTCCCGAGGTCGCTCAACAGTGATACCATCCATGATCCGCCGCTGAGACCTCCCCGGTAGCGCATGGGATTCGTTCCTTCCACGCCGGCCCAGTAAGAAAGGGGCGCCCCGTTGAGAACCAGTGGGCCGGTTATGTCAGGACGGTCGGCGCAGAGCAGGGCCGCGGCCCAGCCCGCCTGACAGTTGCCCATGATCGCCGGGGCGTCGGCGTAGGGGTGAAGCGCGACAATCTCTTCGATGAACCGTGCTTCCGCTGCCTCTATGTCACTCAGGGTCTGGCCGGGCATCGGTTCGGCGTAGAAGAGGATAAAATACACCGGGTAGCCACGTTCGAGGGCCATGCCGATTTCCGAGTTCCTTTTGGAACCGCCGATCCCCGGTCCATGACCGGCCCGGGGATCGATGATGACAATCGGGCGTTTGGGCAGTTCCTCCGTCTTTCCCCGGAGCTCCTTAAGGCGATCGGTTTCTTTTTCTTCCGGGGTGCGCTTTTTGACCCTCCGGTCGGTAATCCGGACCAGAGAATAATTAACGGGTTTTTTGAATTCCCGCCCGTCGAGAATCATTTCATATTTGAAAACCAACACGGGGGGCTGGCCGTTTTTGAGGTGTTCGATATAGGTGTTGCCCCTTCTGCGCATGGCATCGGCATAAAGGATGGAGCGTTGCCAAGCGTCTGTCGCATACTCAGCCAAATGCCCGAAGGCTTCCCAGGCCGGGGTGATATTTGGGGATTGCATATCGGAATTATTCATAACATCTGTCTCCTTTTCTGATAAACCATCAGAAACATAAGACATAGACGTGCCAGTGTCAATAAAAAATATGGCTGCTTGAGGCAGGATATAATGCAGAAGAGCCGCAGGCCAAATATGGCCTGCGGCTCAACATTTAAGACAAAATGACTTTTTTTACTGGTTTGTCAACTACACCACGCCATAAGCAAGCATGGCCCGGGCGACCTTAGTGAAGCCGGCGATGTTGGCTCCGGTTACATAATCGCCCTTCCTGCCATAGGCCTCGGCTGTTTCCACGCAGGCTTTGTGGATGCTCTTCATGATGATGAGGAGTCGGTTATCCACTTCTTCCCTGGTCCAGGAAAGCTTCAGGCTGTTCTGACTCATTTCAAGTCCCGAGGTTGCCACGCCGCCGGCGTTGGCCGCCTTGCCGGGGCCGTAAAGGACATTGTTTTCCTGGAAAAACTTGACGGCCTCAGGAGTGGAAGGCATGTTTGCCCCTTCTGCGACGCAGTAGCAGCCGTTCTTTATCAGGGCCGCGGCGTTTATGCCGTCGAGTTCGTTCTGGGTGGCGCAGGGCAGGGCGATATCAACCTTGATGCCCTGTTCCCGAATGACGTCCCAGACGCTCAGGCCTTCAAAGCAGGCCGCCTTGTATTTGTCGGCGTATTCCTTGATCCGGCCCCGCTTGACGTTTTTCAATTCGATGACATAGTCGCACTTCTTGGCGTCGATGCCTTTTTCGTCTACGATAGTCGCGGTGGAATCGCAGAGAGTGATGACCTTGCCCCCCAACTGATTGACCTTCTCCACGGCATACTGGGCGACATTGCCGGAGCCGCTGATGGCGACGATCTTGTTTTTGAAATCAAGACCCCGCGTGGCCAGCATCTCGGCGGCAAAATAGGTTGTGCCATAACCGGTGGCCTCAGGGCGGACCAGGCTACCGCCGTACTCGAGGGCCTTACCGGTCAGAACGCCGGTATGCTCGTTGCGGATCTTCTTGTAGTAACCGAAGAGGTAGCCGATTTCCCGGCCCCCGACACCGATGTCGCCGGCAGGTACATCACATTCCGCCCCGATATGCCGGAATAGTTCCCGCATGAAGGCCTGGCAGAAACGCATGACTTCGCCGTCCGATTTTCCCTTGGGATCGAAATCGGAGCCCCCCTTGCCGCCGCCCATAGGCAGGGTCGTCAGGGAGTTCTTGAAAATTTGCTCAAATCCGAGGAATTTGATGATCCCCAAATTGACGGAAGGGTGAAAACGCAAACCGCCCTTAAAAGGCCCGATGGCGTTATTGAACTGAACACGGAAGCCGCGGTTGACGATTACTTTCCCCTTGTCGTCCACCCAGGGAACCCGAAAGAGCATCGCCCGCTCCGGTTCTACGATCCGCTCGTAAATGTTGGCCTTCACAAATTCCGGATGCCGTTTTGTTGTCGGCTCCAGCGTATCGAGGACTTCTTCTACGGCCTGATGGAATTCCGGCTGATCCGGATCGGTCTGTTTGACCTTGGCAATAACATCTTTGATGACTGACATACTTCTTCTACCCCCTTAAGTTTATTGTGTATATTTCTTATATGTTTCCGAAAACGGCGTCAGGTCCCCGTAACGCATTACGGCGGACATGGCCCGACTTTCCACGATAATGCCTGCTTCCTGGACACAGGCGACCGGATTCAGCCCCCCGGCGAGGATGACCCCCATTTTATTCATATCCACCGGGATCTCGCAGACCGGTTCGCTGACCTCGCCCATGACAAAGACGCCATGAATGTCTGCGGCCTTCATTTTTGTTAGGATATCCTGCATCAACGGATGGCAAATAGACGGAATTTCGCGGAAATTCGCTAAGATCATGCCGTCGCCTGTCTGGATCGTACTTTGGACGGTAGTCATATTGGCCCGGATGAAGGCCTCCGAAGGATCCAGGGAAGATCCGGAGTAGTAAATAAGCTCGACAAAGCGCAATGGCTGGCGGTTTTTGATCTGTAGGATGCCGGCAAACTTGGAGTCCATGGGGATGCCATGCTTCAACAGGACGCCGTTGACGACGATACTGCATACAGTGGCGATGCCGGTTTTCCCCTCCGGGACCATGAGCTGGCCGAGACGTTCTCCCGCGGCCGCGACGGCAACCCTGTTGCTGACCACAAACCCCGCCTCGAAGACAGGGGCCATAATACGAAGGGCCTCAGGGAAATCGGCGCTATTGAAGAAAGAGATATTGACGGGCAACAATCCTTCCCGTTTTTCCGGGTCGAAAGTGGTCTGGAAGGCAAGGGTCTCAATCCGGGAGATGGCCAGACCTACTTTGTCCTCCACCCGGGCGGCGCCAAGTTCATCGATGCCCATCTTGGTGATGATGCGTCCATCCTTCTGGCCGATAAGCTTCGTCAAACCCCTTTCGTCCATCAGCTTCAGGTGATAACGGACGGCCCGCTCGCTGGGGGTTAAGCCCAATTCCTGCATGCGCCGGGCGATGAGACGCGACCCCACGGGTCCCTGTACCTCGTTGAGGATGCGCAGGATCAGCAGGGTTTTTCTCTCGATATCTTTTTGATTAGTTAAATTTGTTCCCATCGGCAATCGGCCATCATTTGCCGATGGTCTCTACATGGAATATCGTCTCCTGTCAATACAAAAATGATACAAAAATGATCGACAATTTTCTGTGTTTATCATAATTTTATTTATGATATAATAGGACGAATTCCGTCCCAGCACTTCAGACAGAGGTCTTCCCGGGGAATGCCGAGGGCGGCCACAAACGCATCGATACTGTTATATTTTACCGAATCGGCGTCGATCTGCCCGGCAATCCAGTTTTCCAGTTTCCGCAGATCGTCGAGACAATTAATGTTCCCCGAGGGGAAACACTGGCGGGCCGCCAGTTCTTCCAGGGTCCGCGTCGAAATGCCGAAATCACAGGGGTACAGGAGGGGAGGACAGGCAATCCGGACGTGAACTTCCCTGGCTCCGGCCTTCTTCAAATCCCTTACCTTGTCCCGGATCTGGGTCCCCCGGACGATGGAATCGTCGCAGATGACGATCCGCTTGCCCTCCACGGCGTACTTGAGAACGGAAATTTTCCGCTTGGCCATTTTTTCCCGGGCGATCTGGCTCGACTGGGTATAGCTCCGATCGGCGTAGCGGTTGTAGAGAAAAACGTCCTGATAGCGGATGTGGGATCTTTGATGGTAGCCAAGGGCGTGTCCGATACCGGACATGGGAACGGGGGCGACAATATCGGCTTCGATGCCTTTTTCGTCAAGATCACGCTGGGCCAGAGCCTGGCCCAGGTGGTTTCGGGCCTCCTGAACATAGAGGCCGTCAATGATGGAATCGATGCTGGCTGTATAGGCCCATTCAAAAGGACAGTGGGCCTTCCGGGGTGAGGGAAGTTGTTTCAGAGTGTGGAATCCCTCGGCGTTGATCAGGACGATCTCTCCGGGGCGCACATCGCGGACGATATCCATGTCGAGATTCTGCAGGGCTCGCGATTCGGAGCTGACGGCGCAGCGGGTCCCGTTTTTCCCGAGAATGAGGGGCCGGAATCCATAGACGTCGCGGGTTGCATAAATGCCCTCCGCGGCAAGCACCACCAGGGAATAGGCCCCCTTGATACGTTCGGCAAGGGCGGCAATGCCCGCGACCATGTCGTCGGCCTCCATGATGGTCTTGGCAATTACCTCGATATTGTAACTCCGGTAAAAGGAATGCCCCTGGTCTTTCATGGCCGCAATGAGCTCGTCGGCGTTGATCACATTCCCGCTGAAGGCGAGAGAGATATTGCCGAGGCGGGACTGCCAGGCCATGGGTTGCCTTTCCCAGAGACTGACATGGCCGATTCCCCAGTTGCCGGTCAGGTAGAGGAGGTCCTGCTCCGTGAAGGAATTGCCCACCTTGCCATGATGGGTTACCTGGCGGACATGCTGGTCATAGGTGGCGATCCCGCAGTACTCCTGGCCCCGGTGCTGGAGAAAATCGATGCCATTATAGATGTCGTATACGGAGGGAAACTGGGAGTAAAGTCCGAATATTCCGCAATTGTCTTTAATCTCGCTCATAATTATCCTTTAATTTATTTTACCGTATGTCCGCATGATAACTCTGGAGGGACTTGGCCCGGCCATGTCCTTTCCTGAAGGCGGTTATGCCCTTGACGGCTGCCACGGCGGCGGCAATGGTGGTGATATAGGGGATTTTATATTGGATCGCCGCCTTGCGGATGTAGGAATCGTCGTGTTGGCTAAGCTTGCCGCTGGGGGTATTGATGATCAGGTGAATGGCACCGTTTTTGATTGCATCGACGATATTGGGCCTTCCTTCGTGCATCTTGAGCAGGCTTTCCGAGGGGATGCCTGCATCCGCCAGGAACCGGTGGGTTCCTACCGTGGTCATGATCCGGAATCCCAATTGATGGAAGCACCGGGCGACCTCAAGGACCCCGCCTTTGTCCCAGTCGTTAACGGTTAATAGTACCGTTCCCTCTCCGGGAAGAACCTGTTGGGCCGCTTCTTCCGCCTTGTAGAAAGCCAGGCCGAAGGAGTCGGCCAGCCCCAGCACCTCGCCGGTGGAGCGCATTTCCGGTCCCAGGAGGGGATCGACTTCCTGGAACATGTTGAAGGGGAAGACCGCCTCTTTGACGCCGAAATGGGGAATCACGCGGGGTTTGAACTTGAAATCCGCCAATTTTTTGCCCAGGATGACCTGGGTGGCGATGCGGGCCATGGAAATATTGCAGACCTTTGACACGAGCGGCACCGTACGGGAAGCCCGGGGGTTGGCCTCGAGGATATAAACCACGTCGCTGGCGATGGCGTACTGGATGTTCATCAGTCCGATAACGCCGAATGCGACGGCGATCCGGCTGGTGTAGTCGTTGATGGTGTCCATGTGACGGGCGGAGATGCTGATCGGCGGGATTACACAGGCCGAGTCCCCGGAATGGATGCCGGCCAGTTCGATATGTTCCATGATCGCCGGGACAAAGGCGTCAGTACCGTCGGAAATGGCGTCGGCCTCAACTTCGATGGCGTTTTCCAGGAACTTGTCGATTAGGATAGGCCGTTCCGGCGTTACCCCGACTGCTTTCGTAACGTAACGTCTAAGCATTTCCTCGTCGTGGACCACTTCCATTCCCCGGCCGCCGAGGACATAGGACGGCCTGAGCATCAGGGGATAACCGATCCGGGCGGCAACGGCGAGGGCGTCGGCAAGGTTGCCGGCCATGCCCGATTCCGGCATGGGGATCCCGAGCTTCTTCATCATCTCGCGGAAGCGGTCCCGATCCTCGGCCAGATCGATGGTTTCCGGTGAAGTGCCGATGATCTTCACCCCCGCCCGGGCAAGTTCCTGGGCGATGTTCAGGGGCGTCTGACCGCCGAACTGGACGATGACGCCCGCGGGCTTTTCCTTCTCGTAGATGGAAAGGACATCCTCAACGGTCAGGGGCTCGAAATATAGTTTGTCGGAGGTGTCATAGTCCGTGGAAACGGTCTCGGGATTGCAGTTGACCATGATGGATTCGTAGCCCTCATCACGGAGAGTAAAGGCGGCATGGACGCAGCAGTAATCGAATTCGATGCCCTGGCCGATACGGTTGGGTCCGCCGCCCAGGACCATGATCTTTTTGTTCTTGGAAATACCTACCCGATCCGGGGCGTTATAGGTCGAATAATAGTAGGCGGCGTTTTCAACACCGCTCACCGGCACGGCATCCCAGCATTCAACCATCCCCAGGGCAATGCGCTGCCTGCGGACATCTCCTTCGGGAATACCCAAAATCTGGGCCAGATAGCGGTCGGCGAAGCCGTCCTTTTTTGCCCGGAGGAGCAGGTCGTCGGGCAGGGTCGACCCTTTGTGCTTCAGGATTTCCTCTTCCAAATCCACCAGTTCCTTCATCTGCCCGATGAACCAGGGCTTGATATGGGTCCGCCGGAAGAGAGTTTCCGTGTCCGCTCCCTTGCGCAGGGCCTCATACATGATGTACTGCCGCTCGCTCGATGGTTCCGCAATAAGTTCGTACAGCTCATCGAGGGTCTTTTCATGGAAGTCCTTCGCAAAACCGAGTCCGTAGCGGCTCTTCTCGAGAGACCGGATGGACTTCAGGAAGGCCTCCTTATAGTTCTTGCCAATGCTCATCACCTCGCCGACGGCCCGCATCTGGGTGCCGAGCTTATCTACGGCGCCGGGGAATTTTTCAAAATCCCAGCGGGCAAACTTGACAACGACATAATCCCCCGAGGGGGTGTATTTGTCCAGGGTTCCTTCCCGCCAGTAGGGGATCTCGTCCAGGGTCATTCCGGCGGCCAGGAGGGAGGAGATAAAGGCGATGGGGAAGCCGGTGGCCTTGGAAGCCAGGGCGGATGAGCGAGAGGTGCGGGGATTGATTTCGATGACGACGACCCTTCCCGTTTCGGGATTATGGGCGAACTGGACGTTCGTCCCGCCGATGACTTCGATGGCCTCGACGATGTCGTAAGAATGTTTCTGGAGTCGGGCCTGAAGTTCCGGGCTGATTGTCAGCATTGGGGCGGTACAATAGGAATCGCCGGTGTGCACCCCCATGGCGTCCACGTTTTCTATGAAACAGACGGTGATCATCTGATTCTTGGCGTCCCGGACGACCTCCAGCTCCAGCTCCTCCCAGCCCAGGACGGACTCTTCAATCAGGATCTGTCCGACCATGCTGGCCGCGATGCCCCGGCTGGCAATGGTCCTGAGCTCTTCGAGGTTATAAACAAGGCCGCCGCCGGTGCCTCCCATAGTGTAAGCCGGACGGACGACAACGGGGTAACCCAAACCGGCGGCAATCTTTTCCGCTTCTTCAATAGTGTAGGCGGGTTCGCTTTTCGGCATGTCGATGCCGAGGCGGTTCATGGTCTCCTTGAAGGCAATCCGGTCTTCCCCCCGTTCGATGGCGTCGATGCTGACGCCGATGACCTTGACGCCGTATTTGTCCAGGATGCCCTGCTTCTGAAGCTCCGAGGTCAGGTTAAGTCCCGTCTGTCCCCCCAGGTTGGGCAGAATGGCGTCGGGACGTTCATTTTCGATGATCTCGGTGAGGGAGGGAATATTCAGAGGTTCGATATAGGTAACGTCGGCTGTTCCCGGATCGGTCATGATCGTGGCCGGATTGGAATTGACGAGAATGATCTTGTAGCCGAGTTTTTTAAGGGCCTTGCAGGCCTGGGTTCCGGAATAGTCGAATTCGCAGGCCTGACCGATGACGATGGGGCCGGAGCCGATAATAAGTACCGAGTTGATGTCGCTTCGTTTTGGCATGGGGGGGTCTCCTTGATCTGGCAATATGTTGCAATTATGAACATTTTTCGGACAAAAATGTTCCATAGAGCTTGCGGACTATAGGGAAGTCCCCTGCTCCTGTCAAGATGAAATGACAATTACCTGCACGGCGAAAATATGCTTTACATAATTCAGGCTGTTCAATGATTGTCTCCACTCAAACCGGACATGTCGCGAACTCGCGACACCAAACAAAAAAACATTGACAAAACACCATGGAAGGGAAATCCGAGGATTAACATACAAAATAATAAAGGGAAGGCTAAGGCGTACCAAGTAAAACAGGTACTTTTGGCTATTGAGAAGTTGGAGGTTGAACAAATAACGAATCATCTGGCTATTGGCAGCAATTCTGACTTTGTTTCAACATGGGCGTCGGGAAAATGATCCCGCACCATACACTTATAGAGGTTCAACTACCTATTCAATCTGCCCAGGGGGAAAGAGATAATCCGCTGGGCATCAGGCATCTGCAGGGAGAAAATCATCTCCTTGCGACCTGGAAAATATATCGTACCCTCATGCCGTCCTAATCAAAGAACGGGGTCTGAGAATCATCCCCAGTAAGTCACAGGTTCGGTTGAGGGGCCCCATAAACAAAGGATCATTGACAGTTACGCTCATGTGCTTGTGATTCTTGTTCATGATGTCCCCCTTTTTTGAATATAAAAAAAGGCCATGGGCAAAATCCATGGCCTTTTAGGTGATTAGTTTTTTCTTACTCTTTACGGACTTCCTAATACCGACAGGCGGCGTTTATAGATGGAACGGGCCAGAAGGTTAAGCAATTCGTTAATGTCGTTATTTCCAATCATGCTACTGCCCATCATTATCCCTTTAAGTTTCGTAACCGACTATAACTGCTTGCAATTTTTGTTAAGTTGAACAAGCAGAGCATTTCACCACGCCAGGATCACGGTACATTCAGGCCGAAATGGTGGCACTTGGCGCACGCGTCCACCGACGGCTTATGTGCATGGTGGCATTCCTCACAGGCCACCTCGCCCAAGTGCGTGTCATGCGGATTGGGACGCTTACTTCCGGTCCTGATTGCCAGCTTTTCCGCATCGCCATGGCAGCCCAGGCAGACGGCCGAATGCACTGCCTTACCTGGCGGAGTTTCCTTGTGGCAGACAGAGCAGTTGAGCCCTCTATCCTTATGCCTGTCCGCCAGAAATTTTTTCGGCTGCGCCCAGGTATTGTCGGACAGGCTCACCGCGCCGAAGGCTAAGGCCAACAGAAGAACAATCGGTACAAGGCTATACCTCTTCAGGATAACAAGGTTAAACATCACAAAACCTTTCTAGCTTTCGAAAGTGGGAAGGGGCGGATTTTCTCAATCCCTTCCCTCCCAAATAAATTATTTCCACGGTTTGAGCGCTGCTGCGTTCTTGCCGGCTATGCGCCCGAAGACGATGCATTCCGTCAGATTGCCGCCACCCTGGTAAACAAATTTCAAAGCTGACGAGATCTCACCAGCTGTAAACAGCCTGGGGATCGGCTTGCCCTGCCAGTCCAGCACTTCCCGCTTGGCGTTAGCCGCGATGCCGCCCTTTGTGTTCGGCCCGCCAGCATACAGGGGCAACGCGTAGTAGGGGGGCTTGTCAATGGGGCCAAGTGTACCTGATTTCCGGCCAAATTCCTCATCCTTTCCGCTCTTGCAGAATTCATTGAAACGGCTGACAGTCCGGGCGAGATTCGCCGGCACCATCAAATCGCGGTTTTCCTTTTGTTCCTTGATCTTCGCCGCCAATCCTTCAAGGGTGTCCGACTGCAGGATCCAACCGCGTTTAACCGCATCCATATTGTCCTTAGTCCATGGGACAAAACCAAATCCCGCCGTGGAAATGCCGAGAGAAGTGATCGTGACCTTGGATCGCAGGGTATCATCAAATACCATCCAACTCGGCACACGGGGATATATCAGCTTCGTAATATCAAACTTGACTGCCTCCTTGTAGAAGAAATAGCGGCTGGGGTCCGTCGTCACCAGTGTTTCCGCAGCGTATCGGTTGCCATAATTATCGATGACAATGGAATTGGCTCCTCCAACCGAATCAGTGATAAGGCCCATCTTCAGGCCATGGTGCTCAATGGGAACAGCCGCGATGATCCGTGATGCCGCCTTCCCCACCTTTGCGAGTCCCGCGCCGGCTGTCATAGCCATTGCAATCCCATCACCCGTATTATCGGGCGATCCGTAGAAAGCCCACCCTTTGACGCCGGGACCCTCGAGAAAGGCGCGGCGCATCGGAAGGCTGTACTCATAACCGCCTGTTGTGATTATAACAGCCCGCCTAGCTCTACAGGTCACATCTTTCCCGGCCTTATTGCGACCCACAACACCGATCACCATCCCTTTGTCGTTAATGACCAGACGGCTCGCCGGAGTCTCCCACAATATGCGCGGTTTTCTTTTCTCAACTGCCTCACGAAGAACGGTGAAGAAAGCCTCTCCGTTCATCTTCTCGGATTTAGGTGAGTTCATTGTTGGGATGGCGAAATCAGCCTTCTGCGTAAAGGAACTGCCGTATACTCGGTACTTGCTCTCCTTGGCTCCGGGAAAAGTCGGGAAGGCCGCGCCGGAGAAGCGGGAAAATGCCACGGTGTTGAATGCCGGATCGAGCTTCTTGAGAAAATCGACATTTTCCGGTGAATACTGGGCCCAGGCCTCAGCAAGCCCGTCCGAAACGTCGGGCTGCTCTCCTTCCAGCATTGTGGGGATGTTCTCCCCGCTGAACATGGCCTTTGCATAGGCCTTCAGGGCCTGTTTGTCTCCCGTCGGATCGGGGCTGTGGTAGATACCACCGGACATGCGGGTGTTATTGATCAGCTTGTCCTTGGGCTGCTTTTCCAGGATGAGGACCTTGGCACCAGCATCGGCTGCTTCGATAGCAGCACAGGCACCAGCACCCCCGAAGCCGAGGATGATGACATCAGCTTCGGCATCCCATTTCTTCGGGACAGCCGCCGCTTCCGTGATTTCGCTTCCAAAGCCCGTAAAGGCCAGCGCACCGGTTCCAATCAGGGCACCCTTAATAAAATCTCTTCGCTTGATACTTTTTTTTTGCTCTGTCATGTTTACCTCCTGTTAGTAAGTCGGTTGACACACAAAATCCTGTCTCTTTTTGATAAGAAATTGCTTTCTGCTGATCGAAGCATAGGAGGGATGTTTTTGTTTGTCAAGGGGTATTCGGGATCGAAAAGCAGGGTTTGGTGATGTGGTTGGGCAAGTGAGAAATCAGCAAACCTTTTGGTTGGTTCCATCTGTCAATCGGCTTTTAAAATTGACCCACCATCGGCGTCCAAAATTGACCCACCCCGGGCAGTAGGTTTTTAGTTATTGAGCCTTGTTCTTATCCTCCAACTGTCATTTCCGGTTTCGACGATTTCACAGTGATGCGTGACCCTGTCAAGCAGAGCGGTGGTCATTTTGCTATCACCGAAAACCTGCGGCTATTCACCGAAAGTCAGGTTGGCGGTAATAATCAACGATGTCCTTTCGTAGAGCTTCGAGATCAGGTGAAACAAAAGCTGACCACCACTTTTTGAAAACGGGAGTTAGCCCCCAAAGTCATTCTTTCGGTAACGAGAGATAAGGATCGTCTCTTTATCCAGGTGACGGGTCAGCCAAGATTAGGACTTTACCCAGAGTCGGAAACAAAATTTTTTATGAAATTGGTGGAGGGCGAGGTCACTTTCGTGAAAAACGAGCAAGATATGGTAACACAGCTCATTATCCGCCAACTAGGTCAGAACACACCCGCCCAAAGAATCCGGTGATCCAGGCTGGTCTTGCCGAGAAACCATCGACCAGGAAGATTGGAACGATATGCGGTCTTTCAATCGAGAACGAATAGCAATCACTTCTATCGAAATCCAGATTACTCAGATTCTGGATAAGCGTACCGGATGGAGGGGGAAGATCCGATAGAGCTCCTTATGAAATGGCTGCGGCTGTTTCTTCCTGCAGGCGTAGAAGGACGGAAGATATCCGGACAGGACAAGAAGGATCGGTTGAGAGGTTTTTCAGGGACTCCGGGAGCGTCTTGTACTGTTCTTTCGTGTATGTGGCGATGTCCTTCCAGCTGAGGGCTGGTGCAAGGCGGATGCCCTTTTCCATCACCTTTCCGATCAGGGGTGTGCCCTCATGTGGGTCGTTTTCGACCGTGAGGGTGTCTCCGGTCATGACGCCGTTGTCGAACCGGCGGAAAACCTGCTTGCGTCCCGGCATGGTGGCTTTTCCCTGTGATTTTTTCAAACGCGGTTTACCGGCATACTCCATCAGTTTGTAGGCGCACTCCAGATAGGGCGCATCCTCGGAGGTGTCGAGCTTTGTCCCCACGCCGAAGCCGTCAACAGGCGCCCCCTGGGACAGAAGATTGCGTATGGCGTGCTCATCGATATTTCCACTGACAAAGATATGGACGTCTTCAAGCCCCTTGCCGTCCAGGATTATCCGAACCTCCTTCGACAAGCCGAGAATATCTCCACTGTCGAGCCTGACGGCAAGTGTCGCTATGCCTTCCTTCCGAAGGGCCAGGGCAGCATTCGCGGCACGATGGGCGCCCCTAATCGTATCGTATGTGTCGATCAGGAGCGTGACGTTGCCGGGGTTGGCCATGCCGTAAGCAATGAATGCGTTTTCCTCTTCCCCGTGGGCTTCAATGTACGAGTGGGCCATGGTTCCAAAGAGAGGAATGCCGTAAAGGCATCCGGCGATAACGGTGGCCGAACCTGCGAAACCTGCAATACAGGACGCCCGGGCTGCCAGGATACCTGCTTCCGCACCGTGGGCGCGACGAAGACCGAAATCGACGAGGATGACCTTTTCCCCTGCGGCCAGGACACACCTGGCGGCTTTACTGGCGATGGATGTTTCAAAGTGGAGGAAGTTAATGATCCGTGTCTCGACAAGCTGGGCCAGGGGTATGGGGGCCTCCACGCGGATCAGGGGTTCGTTCTCAAAAAAAATGGTTCCTTCCGGCATTGCGTATGCATCGCCCGTGAATCGGACGGAACGGAGATAGTCCAGGAGGTGCTTCGAAAAGCGGCCCGTGGATGCGATCCAGGCGATCTCTTCGTCGGTGAATGCCAGTCCTTCCAGATAGGACAGGACGGATTCCAGCCCCGCGGCAACAAGAAAGCCGCGGTTCTTCGGCATATTGCGGATGTAGAATTCAAAAACAGCAGTTTCTTCCATGCCCTCCCGGAGATACGCCTCCAGCATGGTCAATTGATAGAGGTCTGTTAGAAGGGGACTGGTCAAAGGATTCATGTCATTCCTTAACGGCATCCGATGTGATCAAATGGGCACCCAAGGCCTCCATTTTGGCGAGGGCTTTATTTCCGTCCCCCGGCGCGACATCGACGGCACAGACCGTGTCCGTCATGACGAAAACCTCAAAACCCTCTTTGCGGGCGTCACGTACGGAGTTGAGGACGCAATAATCCGTCGCGAGACCGCCTATGAAGATGCGTCTGATTTTTGCTTCCCTGAGGATCTCCGTGAGCGTCCGGCCATCCTCTTCGCGCGCATGCATGGTCGAATACTGTTCGATCTTTTTGTGTGTTCCCTTGGAGAGGATGGCGGCGTTGCCGGGGATCTCAAGGCGGCAGGCAAAGGCCGCATCCTCCGTTTCCTGAATTCCGTGGGGCGGCCATGGGCCTCCCTGGTTCATGAAGGAGCAGTGGTCCGACGGATGCCAGTCTCTCGTGAAAAAGACCGGATGCGGTCTCCTTCGGAATATCCGGATAAGGTTGTTAATGGGGTCGATGATCCTGTCGGCCTCGGTGATCCCAAGGGTTCCTCCGGAGAGAAAACAATTTTGCACATCAACGCATAGAAGGACATCATGTTCTTTGAGGGTCACAGAACGGGGGGCCTTGGTGGTCATCAAATGCCTCGGGATTGGTTATTCATTTTTTTTCATTATTACACCGGTAACAATATTTGTCAAAAACATCTTTTCCGCAAAAGCGGGAATCCCCAACTGTCCGCTTATTACCGCTGCATGGAGGACTGTTTCAAGACGTTCGTCAGGATCTATGAGGATGATTTATCCCGTCGATAAATATTCTGGCGTCTCTATGTCAGGCAATGCGTCAAGTCCCGGAGCGTGTCTTTTTTTGAGAAATCGCACTCATCCAGTGCAAATACACTTATAAGGCCACGTTTGTTGAGAGCTTATTGAATCCGGTTTGAAAGGTGTGAAGTCTTGACGATGCATTTTCCGCCCCTATAACAGGCGTGCTGCTTCCTCATTTGACATGCCCAAAAGGAAGTTGTAGAGTTCAACTCGTAATACTTCCATGGAGGCGACACAATGGAATTATCAAACGTTATTGCTTCACGGCGAAGCATTCGTAAATTCAGGGAAGAGAATATTTCGGATGATACTGTCCGACTGCTTCTTGATGCTGCACGTCTCGCCCCTTCAGGATCAAACCTCCAGCCCACGCGCTTCATCGTTGCTCAATCACATGCCGCCAAAGAGACCCTTAGCCGGTATACGCCCTATAAGTTTATCGTCAAGGCATCGGTTATTTTTGTCTGCTGCGCTGACCTGACGTCCATGACATCAAGAGATCGGCGTATCGAAGAACTGTTGAAAGAAGGTGCCTTTGAAGGTGTAGACATGGATATGAATGATCCATCAGCCGTCGCCAACCCTATCATAAACGAGGAAGCGATTAAGGCCTATCTTACCATGAATGTGGCGATTGCTGTAGAGCACATTGTTCTTAAGGCCGTTGATCTGGGGATGGGTAGTTGTTGGCTTGGAAGGTTTGATCGCGATAAGGTAAAGGAGTATCTGGCACTGAACGAAAGTATCTACCCGGTAGTGCTTCTGCCCGTGGGGCATCCTGATCAGTCACCCAAGGCAAGACCACGCTTTGCTTTAGACAAATTGGTGTTGAAGACAATCTGAGCAAATGGTGCGTGACTAAAGATTATGTGGTACTATCAGTGTGTATAGGGCCAGTCTTGCCCTGTAATCACAAAAGGAGGAAAGATATGGATAAGGTCAAGATCGACAACAATGTGTTCTTCCCCATGCCCGTGACTCTGATTGGTTGTCTCCTAAAAGGTAAAGCAAATTTTATGACCGCTGGCTGGGTATCCCGCGTGAACGCAAATCCTCCGCATATCGGGATCGGGATTCATCGTTCCCATGCCACGCCCGAGGGTATCATTGAAAACAATACTTTCAGTGTCTGCTTCCCAGATCGTACAAGCATTTTGCAGGTGGACTATTGCGGAATTGTATCTGGGAAAGATACGGATAAATCCAAATTGTTCACGCCTTTTTATGGTGACCTAAAAACTGCGCCAATGATCGAGGAGGTATCGCTAGCGCGCCTACATCTGAATGCCAATTTCTCCCTTTCGGAGCAGATACGCTTCTTCCTTGTATTCAATAATTGACGGATTCTGAGAACCGTGAGAGAATAAGAAAGTATTGCTTGCACTACATTGATACCGCCGGGAAATCAGACGGTTAAAGAAGGCGACAAACACCAACCAGCATTATTGAGAGAAACTGATCAACTCGACTCAAATATGGATACACGACGATACTTCATTAAGAAAATTGCTATTGTGGCCGCTGCGCTGTGCCTCCCGGTTTCTCTGCCATGTGAAAACTTGGCAGCTTATCCTGATTTAAAAACACGCAATCCGAAAAGGGTGCTGGTCTTATGGTATAGTCAAACAGGTCAGACGCGCAGGTATGCCAGGCTTATCGGCTGCATCCTGGAAGGTAAAGGTCTTACGGTAGATGCACGTGATATTCAGGAATTTGATAAAAAATTACTGCCTAATTATGATCTCATCGTCTTCGGTACACCGGTATTTTATTATGATACCCCCTCCAATGTCAGCGAGTGGCTTAAAACGATACCTTCGATTGAAGGAACGCCGGTTGCAGCCTTTGTTTCCTTTGGTGGCCCGGAAGGCAATCAGTATAACTCTTCCAGTCACATTCTCAAACTTTTAGCAGGCAGAGGCGGAGTTCCTGTCGGAAGGGATACCTTTAGGAATGTTGCTTCGTATCCAACGCCCAAATGGGATAACCCTAAACAGATTTCCGGGCAGCATCTGCCCGATGCGGGAACATATGATCAGGTGAGACGCTTTACAGCAGAAGTTATGAAAAGAATTACTCGCGGCGAAACAATTTCTGTCGGATATGAAGTGGCGTTGAGGGAAGGATTGAGTTTGCTGCCCTTGGTCTGGATGAACAAGAAGGCAATCAGCAAGCACACGGTTGATGCAAAAAAATGTATTGGCTGCCAAACTTGCGTGAGAAAATGCCCAACGAAGGCCATCAATCCCTCCAAGCAAACTGTTGATCGGGATAAATGCTTGGCCTGCTTTGGTTGTTTGAATAATTGTCCTGCCGATGCTGTAGTTATGGAGTACAGAGGCGAGCGTCTATATGGCTTCCCGGAATATCTGAAGCGCAACAAAATAACCATCATGGAACCGCCGGAATTTAAAACATGTGAGTTATCATGATTCCACTGTCTTTGTGATTTTGAAACGTAGTTTACTTGTAGACACAAGGTCCTGTGCAGCTCCTTACTTTATAAATTGCAGTCAATCCATTCAAATACAAAGCGATAAATCCCGGATGCTAAGGACTTATTGAACCCCGGTCGAAATCGTGCATACACCTGAAAGCCAAATTTTCCCTCTGGAGCAGATATGATTCATCCTTGAACACAATGATTGACGGATTCAGAAAACCATGCAAGATCTCAGACACTGATTGTTGGGAATCTCCAATTAACGGGTGTCATGTGGGATTAGCTAAAAATAAAACCGGAAAGAGCAAAAAGTTAATAAATGGAGAAAGATATTTTTATGAAAGATGAACAGGTTTTTGATGAGAATCCTGGTGCTATCTTTATTTTTTGTCTCCTTTATGCCCTTCATATGGTTGAGGAGTTTACCTTAGGCTTTGTTGAATGGGGAGATCGATATTTTGGCAGTTTCGACTGGACACAGAACTTAATTGGCAATTCCATATTCTTTGTGTGTCTGGCTTTCGCTTGCTATCTGTACTACAAAAACCATGGTAAATACTTATGGGTTGGAATGTGTGCCAGTATGTGGGTTCTGGCCAATTCTTTTATCCATATTTCCGCTACCCTTCTCAGCGGTGAATATTCTCCCGGCGTAGTGACAGCGACAGTTTTATACATACCCGGCGGATTATACTTCCTTATAAAGTGGGGCAGGAAAGGATTACTAACCTGGAAAAATTTAACTCTGTCATTTATAGTCGGAGCCTTGATCTTTATGCTAATCCCTACCTTTGCCAGGGCCGTATTGCTACATGCTAAATTGGCAGAGCTCTTTTGCCTGTTCAATTGAGTTAAACCATACGATATTACCTTGCCTCTATCTCCCTGGTTATTGCCCTGGTTAATGGAACTGTGTTGGACAGAGTTTTCTTGACATCAAATGCAGAGATAGCCATTGATCATTACCTCTGTAAATAACATCTCTTTCACTCATGAAAATCCGGCTTGCAAAGACAAAGCGAGAGGCCACGTTTTCTGAGAGCCTATTGAATCCTGACTGAAACATGCGAAGTCTTGCGTATATTAATTGTTGGCGATCAGGGAGTTTATTCATTCATATGGCTAAACAAAAGAAAAAGCTGTCAACAAGTCAAAAGGCAGCAAAGAAAAAAGGTCAACAAGAATATGTGACCATTTTTTGAATGGCAAGCAAAAGCGGATTAAAAGACCTGTTTTAATTGATGGAATTGATGTAGAAGAATTTATTCGGACTAATGCTGATCCAGTATGGCTCCATAAGAATGAATTGTGGGAATATGTTGATTTACCTGAAGAAAATGCCCTTATAATGAACTGTGTCAAGAAGGTTTAATTTCGGAATAAAGCAATTTACTTGACTCAATCAATCGCGATGTTTTAACTCAGTTATATCGAGATATGAGGCCATGACCTTGACCTTACCCCAAAGTATGTACCAAGTTCAAATGGAGTCTTTTTTCCTGTAACATAGCCGCATGTTCTTTGACAAATTCATATGGTGTCATATCACCGAGGGAGCTGTGAGGCC